>Ga0180438_10002574_pt1 | contig 29263 bp, 24 predicted proteins | sample SS_ome_12_FD_132455 | JGI IMG/M metagenome (GOLD analysis project Ga0180438, IMG submission 132455) | Hypersaline lake sediment archaeal communities from the Salton Sea, California, USA - SS_3_D_2 metaG | ecosystem: Environmental > Aquatic > Non-marine Saline and Alkaline > Hypersaline >...
TATCGTTTAGATAAGTCATAGGTGTGTCCTCCTTTCTTCTTAATCGAAGCATATCAACTGGAGGATACACCTTTTTTTCTCCTTTTCAAGAATCAATTTACACACAATAGTATACACTACCACGATATTGAAAATGCAATAAATTCAACGCTTTGCCGAATCATACCGGCAGTGTCATTGACATTGAATAATGGCTGAATACTATATGTACTCATGACCGACGGTATCCATATTAAAGGAGCACGCCTTCATAATCTCAAGAATATAAATATCACTATCCCCCGTAACAAATTCATCGTAATTACGGGAATTAGTGGTTCTGGCAAATCTTCGCTGGCATTCGATACACTCTACGCAGAAGGACAGCGCCGTTACGTTGAATCCCTATCTGCCTATGCGCGTCAGTTTCTCGGTATGATGGACAAGCCAGAAGTCGATGAGATCACAGGTCTTTCACCTACGATCGCCATCCAGCAGCGTAGTTCATCCAAGAATCCTCGTTCCACGGTTGGCACCGTAACTGAAGTTTACGATTATCTCCGTGTCCTGTTTGCCCGTATTGGTTCACCGTTTTGTTACTCGTGTAGACGTCCAATTCAAGCTCAGACGAGCGATCAAATCGTTGATATGATAATGGCTTTGCAGACTGATACCAGGATCGAAATCCTTGCCCCGGTGGTGCGGGGGAGAAAAGGTGAACACCGGGATTATCTCGAACGGCTCAAACGCCGGGGATATGTCCGCGTCCGGGTCGATGGAATTGTACATGATGTGGAGCATGTCCCCCCTCTGGCACGCTATAAAAAACACACCATTGAACTTGTGATCGATCGCATCGTCCTGAAACAGGACATCAGGAACCGGCTCGCTGATAGCGTGGAAATGGGTTTAAAGGAAGGGGACGGCGTCCTCAGCATTCTGCTCAATGGAAAAAAACAGCAGACATTCAGTCAATTGCTTGCCTGCGTACATTGCGGTATCAGTTATCCCGAGATCGCGCCACGCATGTTCAGTTTCAACTCACCATATGGTGCTTGCCCGTCATGCGATGGTCTCGGAACAAAAATGGAGATCGATCCTGATAAGGTCATCCCGGATCCAAGACTCTCGATAAGTGAAGGCGCGATCACGCATTACGGAACCTTAAGTAACTGGCGCCGATCTAAATTACAGGCACTCGCTACCTCGCTTGATTTCAGTCTTGATACGCCTTTCAGTAAACTTCCAAAAAAGATTCGTGAGGCGATCCTCCATGGTGAGGAAATACCAATAACGGTCAAATATGTACGAACCGATGGTACTGGAAAAGGGCAATTCGACGAAGCATACGAAGGTATAGTACCGGAGTTGATGCGGCGGTACCGGGAAACATCCTCCCAGGGTGTTCGTCAGTGGATCGAGGATTTTATGACGATCACCAGATGTCCGGCATGCAAAGGAACACGTCTCCGACCAGAAAGCCTTGCCGTTACGATCGGCAAGAAAAACATTGCTGGTGTCACAGAGATGTCCGTACAGACGGCGCTGACATTCTTCCAGAACCTTACCCTGTCCAAGACCGACCAGGCAATTGCCGGAGAGATGATCAAAGAGATCCAGCGCCGGCTGACGTTTCTCGTATCTGTCGGACTCGAATATCTTACCATTGACCGCACCACACAAACCCTGGCCGGAGGTGAGGAACAGCGTGTCCGCCTGGCAACGCAGATCGGTTCAGGGCTGGTGGGAGTTCTTTACATCCTCGACGAACCATCGATCGGCTTACATCAGCGCGATAATCGTCGTTTGCTCACGACCCTTAAAGCCCTGCGCGATCTTGGTAACACCGTGCTCGTTGTCGAACACGATGCTGAGACGATCATAAACGCTGATCATATCATCGATCTTGGTCCTGGTGCAGGTGAAACAGGAGGTTACCTCGTCGCGGCGGGAACACCTGATCAAATCATGAAGAGCAAAAAATCCATTACTGGTCAATACCTTTCCGGCAAACGTGCAATCGACATCCCTGGGACACGCCGCAAACCAGGTCCCCGAAAACTTTTTATCCAGGGAGCGTACGAACATAATCTGCGAAACCTGGATGTTGAAATCCCGCTCGGTCTTTTTGTTCTGATCACCGGCGTTTCCGGTTCTGGAAAATCAACCTTGATCATTGATACGCTCTTTCGTGCACTTGCACAACATTACCATCACAGTAAATATCCGCCCGGTGCTCACAAAAAGATCGCTGGACTGGAACTCATCGATAAGATCGTCAACATCGATCAATCACCGATCGGTCGGACACCGCGCTCGAATCCAGCAACCTACACTGGTGCCTGGACCCCGATCCGGGAGCTTTTTTCACAATTGCCAGAATCCAGAGTACGCGGCTACCGAACCGGTCGTTTTTCTTTTAATGTCCCGGGCGGGCGCTGTGAACAGTGCGAGGGCGATGGCATGTTGCGCATTGAAATGCATTTCCTCCCGGATGTTTATATCACCTGCGATGCGTGCCAGGGACGCCGTTTCAATCGTGAAACCCTTGACATCCGATACAAAGCAAAGACCATCAGCGACGTCTTACATATGTCGGTCAATGAGGCTTTTGATTTTTTCCAGCATATTCCCAGGATCAAACGAAAACTTACACTCTTGAAAGATGTCGGTCTCGGGTATATCAAACTCGGTCAGTCAGCAACAACGCTGTCCGGTGGTGAAGCGCAACGTATAAAACTATCAAAAGAACTCAGCAAGATCGCAACCGGAAAAACGCTGTACATGCTGGACGAACCAACTACCGGTTTGCACTTTGAGGATGTTAAGATGCTCCTGCATGTTCTCAACCGCCTGGTAGAAAAAGGAAATACAGTGATCGTGATCGAACATAATCTTGAAGTGATCAAGTGTGCAGACTGGATCATCGATCTTGGTCCTGAAGGTGGTGACAAGGGCGGACAGGTGGTGTGTGCAGGCACGCCCGAGCAGGTAGCACGCGTAAAAAATTCCTCTACAGGAAAATTCCTTAGAAAGATACTACCTCGCTAGGACGCTGAGCGCTAAGCGCTATTGCCAGCGATTTCGGATTGCGAATTGCGAAACTCGGGACAATATAGACAGCGCAACAGTGGATCAGGACATCAGCAGGAAGCCATTCAGCAACCCATAGTATCAAATTTGAACCTGATGTGCAATTAACGCATCCAACGATAGTATCGATCTTTTGCCTTTAAAGTGCACATTTTTCATGCATCGAATACAAAATTCTTGCATAGAAGTTGTTTTTCTTATTAAATTTCATTGTATTATCTGGCATATGCATTGCATAAGAAAATGGTAAGGAGGTCTTATGCTCTTGAATTCCAAATGGCTTTATTTTGTGCTCGTGTTTTCCCTCCTGGTCGGATCTGCTGAGGCGATCACTGTGCACCCACAACCGGTTGTGGTCGTGCCCCGCGAACGCCCGGTTGAAACATTGATACATGGTCGACCAAGGATCGGTCTATATGGCGGACCGGTGATCAAATATACATCGCTTGATGATCGTTTCGCACTCCTTATCGGCGGACGAGGGGCGATCAGTTTCTATGATATTTTTTCTATCGGTGGTGGTGGATATGGCTTGGTCAACGAAATACCAGTACCTTATTCTCAATCACCCTATGAACAATATCTTTCTTTTGGTTACGGTGGCGTGATCTTTGAATTCCTCATTGCCAGCCATAAAGTAGTGCATCTATCACTGCATTCGCTTATTGGCGGTGGGAGTCTCTATTACCATGATTATTACTGGCGTACCTGGGGTGATGACTTGTTTTTCGTCCTTGAACCTGGCTTGGATCTCGAGCTCAATGTAAGCAGATGTTTTCGGATCGGAATGGGCGGAACCTATCGTTTTGTGAACGGTGTAAGTGTGCCCGAATTCACTGACCATGATATGAGTGGTTTCAGTGGGGCGATAACGTTCAAATTCGGGAGATTCTAAAGGTTTTTCTTTCTGATCTTATACCTGAGCAGAGCAGCAACACCTCCATGCTGCTGCAGAACACTGTTCGATTGTGGGACAAACTCGATCCTGGATGCCGTAATTTCAGCCTGGCTGACCAATTCTTCTGTATATTGTTTTTCCAATCCCATACTCAAGAAAAGGGTATCGATCTGCCCGAGCGTAAGTGCCTGGCGGATCGCATCATTTCCCGCAACCGCAAGGCCGCTGCGGCGTAATTCCCCAATAAGCCTGGCCAGTAAGTTCCTTTCCTGATCACGTTCGGCCTGTTCCATGATCGGACGGAGCTTTTCGAGAAGTTTGGTGTCGTTTCCGTCGAGATCCCATTTGATCCGCGCGATGATCTTCTTCTGCAATTCCGGAGGTAATTCCTGCTCAAATACCGTCGTCATTCTATCCCTACCTGCCAAAATAATCCTTTCCACATTCTCTTCTTTGAAAATAACCGAGGCACTTCCAGCAATATCCCTGGCAAAGCGCTGAACTTGCTTCTCCCTCCTTCGCTGATACCGCATTTGTGACCACCCCCCGACTTTGCTTAGATGATGTATCTTTGCCCTGAGTGAGTCAACGCCCTCAATTTTCTCCCCTGCGACAAGGAGGATCCGTGCGCCGGATGCATCAACCATAACAACACCAACCTGCTCGTATTCATCGAGAATCAGGGCTAACGGGTGTACAATTGCCTCATCATCCACCGCGAGCAAAGGATTGGGTGCAATATCAAGCTCGATCGTACAGGTATAATCCGCACCCAGATCAGCAAAAAAAGCGAGTCCGGGTGTTTTCGTGTTCCGGGTCTTCAATTCATGCAATTTATCATAAAAAAAGGAAAGGGACGTTTCAAAGTAATCTTTCTCATCGCTGGTTAATACCGGAAGCATACGCCTTTTCTCCTTCTCAATATAAGCCTCAGCATCATCCCACCCCCGTGTCAGATCAAGATATAAAGAAAGGATGGTGCGTTCGTTATCCGCGAGTTGAGCGATCTTATGCAGCAATGATTTATCAAGCTTCATCTCGTCTCCCTATTATAGATCAAGGTACACCACAAAATCGATATTAAATGAATCGAGCGTAAGTTCTTCATTTATATAGGACGCATGTGCTCTCACCCAGACACGCTGTACACCGGTTCTCATACCCGCTGAGAAATCTTTGAATAATCGCTGTCGGACGATCCCGTAGAATTTCAATCCGAATCCGTTCCTGTACTCCCCCGGTTCACTCACCCTATATCTACCAACAACGCTCTGAACCTGTGCTCCTATACCGAAAAATTCCGATCCTGGAGAGAAATCTATTTCGCCGCTGAGACTCCCTGTATAAATAGTCAGTTCCTGTGGCGTATCAATGTACAGATCCAATTCTCCGTCAATAACACAGCAGGAAAAAGCCCCCGCGATCGAGATACGATCTGAGACTGCAAAACCAACCTCGCCATAAGGATACAGTACTGGGATGCGATCGTTTTGATCGTAGGGATCCAGGTCAAGCGGATATGACTGGATACCGGTCCCGACACCAAGCCGGACCTGCCCGTACAGGGCCACATGACCGATGCATGCAAAAAGAAAGATCGCAGGAATTATCTTATATTTTGCAGAGACTGATAACATCTTTCAGGATCGCAGAAGCAATATGGGTGCGTCCGGAAGAGCCACCTATGACCGTCAGGTCACCCATATATTTAGTCTTGAACATGATGCCTTTCCCGGTTCCGCGTACCGCGAAAAGCGGATCGTGTTCATCAATAGTTTCCGGTCCGACCCTGATCTTTGGCGCTCCGTTTTTTACGGTCAAATTACCGATCAGCCGTATGAGTTTTCCTTGTTCAACCACTTTCCGTATATCCTCTTCTTTCAATTGCAGAACTCCAGAACAGGGGATATGGTGTAGATTCACGATCTTTCCAGTAAGGATTAAACCAAGAATGATCATCTTGAAACATGTATCAAGACCGTTAAGATCGAAACGGTAGTCTGGTTCAGCAATGCCCAATTTCACCGCTTCCCTTACCGCATCTATTACTGTGTATTTGGCAAACCCAACAAGGTCAAGGACATAATTACATGTTCCGTTAACCACCCCGCGTACTGCGTAGACACCACTCCCGGCCAGTTCATTCCCCACGATTCCTGCGGTCGGTAAAGAACCAGCGGTCGTGCCGCTTAAGCCGATATATGCATGGTGCCGGGTTGCCAGATGAAACAATTTATCGCCCTTAAAAACCAGCGGTGCCTTGTTCACACAGATCACAGAAATTCCGTTTTTCAAGGCCTTCACCAGGAGCGGATAAGTAGAACCTTCATCGGCTTTGGACGAAGGCAGGGCATCGATCATTATATCAACTTTCGTATTCTTTATTGCATTGCTGCATTTATTCAAGGGATCGGTACAGAACGCTCCAACCAGCGAACTCTTCTTCTTCTTTTCCAATAACACTGGAACGTGAATAACTTTTTTGCAGACAAAACTTTTTGCATCGCAAACCATTGTAAGGTCGAGGACAAATCCATATTTTTTCCGAATCGTATCACGTATTGAATGATAGTGTTTGATGAATGCACGGTTCACATTTCCGAATCCAAGCAAACCGAGATTGTACCGCTTTACCCCCTGCTTTTTTCGCTTCATGTCCAGTATGATTATAGCCTGTATGGATGGCGTGTCAATGAATTAACAATAACACGTTCATTTCGTAATTTATCGTCAGGTGCGTTAATTGCGTTGGTAGCGATAACAAAGCATATCCGCTGACCAGGGCATCAGTGAGCAGGTTATCAGACTCTCAGCACATCAGGTTCAAATTTGATACCATGGGTTGCTGATCGGCTTCCTGCTGATGTCCTGATCCACTGTTGCGCTGTCTATATTGTCCCGAATTTCGCAATTCGCAATCCGAAATCGCTGGCAATAGCGCTTAGCGTATAGCGAGGTAGTGTCCTTCCTTGACTTAGGTGTTTTTTTTCATACAATTTATCTATGCGACTTGTAACTAATAAAGAAATGCGTTCAATAGATTCCTGGGCGATAAAGAAATTCGGTATACCCGGCACGGTTCTCATGGAAAATGCCGGTCAGGGGTGTGTCAATGTACTTGAAGACTATATTGATCTAGAGGAACAACGTTTTCTCATCATATGTGGCAAGGGGAATAATGGTGGTGATGGTTTTGTCATAGCGCGTCATCTCCAGAACAGAGGAGCATATGTAAAAGCCATTCTGCTGGGCAAAGGCAGGCAGCTCAAAAAAGATGCACGCTTGAATTATGATCTGGCTAAAAAAGCCGGTATCGAGATACTCGAAAGTGGGAATATGGCAACGATACGGCGTCACTATCACTCGTTCAAACCTGATGTTATTGTTGATGCTATCTTTGGTACAGGATTTGCAGGAAAACCCCAGGGTATATACAGGTCGGTCATTGAATTCATGAACAAATGCGATGTCCTGATCTTCTCAGTGGATATTCCATCAGGAATAAATGGTGATACAGGCCTTTTCAATACTACCTGTGTGATCGCGGATGTGACCGCAACCATGTGTCTGCCAAAACGGGGGCATTACCTATACCCGGGTCGTGAATTCTGTGGCGATCTTTATGTTATTGATATCGGAATACCCTATAACAAGGTATCTGAGGGATTTCCCCAGGTAATCGGATTTGAATCGACCCGCAATTTAATACCCTTTCGTCCTCCAGATGGGCACAAGGGTACCTTTGGAAATGTATTGGTCATCGCCGGTGCCAGAGGATTTTCTGGTGCCGCAGCAATGGCAGCAACTGCAGCGCTAAAATCGGGTGCCGGATATGTTCGCCTGGCTGCACCTCACGGTATAATGAATGCGCTGGAATCAAAACTACTCGAGGTTGTCAAGATACCGCTAGAACAGACCGCAAAGGAAACGATCAGCCCGCGAGCCCTGGGCACGGTTATGCCTCACCTTGCAGTATCCGATGTTGTGATTATCGGTCCCGGACTCACCACGCATCCGGAAACCGCGGAATTTATCTACAGTCTGCTCCCTTATCTTGAACAACCAACCGTGATCGATGCGGATGCATTGAACATCATATCACAAAATCCCCGCAGCATGAAAAATATTCACGTCCCCTTCATTTTAACTCCCCATCCTGGAGAACTTGCGCGCTTTACAGGACTGACACCCGGCGAGATCGATGATAACCGGATCGAACTGACAATGAACCTTGCTAAGAAATGGAACTGTGTGATGATCCTTAAAGGTGCACCGACCGTTATCGCAACACCTGCTGGTTCTTGCTTTGTTAATCCAACCGGGAATAATGGTCTCGCATCGGCGGGTTCAGGAGATGTTCTTGTTGGTATGATAAGCGGTTTTATCGCGCAGCAATGTTCACTGCCTGATGCATCGTTGCTCGGGGTATTTCTTCATGGATTGAGCGGTGATCTTGCTGCAGCAGATAAAAATGAATATTCGATCACTGCTAGCGATCTGATCGAATATATCCCTGATGCTTTGAATTACCTTTTAAGGGAGCAGTATTCCGAAGATACCTGCAATGAGTAATTTTTGGATCCTCTCTGTACTCATCAGCCTGACAATAAATCCGCAAAATCCTATGTTTGAAAAATTCACCATCATTCCGCCCATCGGACAGGTAAAAACTATTGCTACAACACCCCTGCTTGTATGTGTCATAAGTGACTATCACCTTATTCTCTTTGATAAATTCGATCTTCACATCGACAAAACATTCGTTTTTGAGGAAGAACCCCTGATCGTTGGATATGATCAATACTCATCCGATCTCTGGATCGCAACATCATCTCACGTGGTGCGTATTACCCTGTCATCATATTCAATTCGCGAATACCAGGGGATCGATGGCGTGACGCGTATAGGTATCGATGAAGAGTACGTGTATCTGGATGGAATCGAAGATCGTGGTCTGAATAAACGCACTGGCATGCTTGAGGTCGTACAGGGCTTTCCTGGAACTGCCAGCTGGTATCGAAAATCCACTTCCTCAGATATAAAAAAACATTCATTTCTTACTCCGTACTTCTACAGTGATGACAATAACTCCACTGATTCACCTTTTGCCCGGCACCCGATCACTGCGGTGCATGAAGATGGCATGGATCTCTATGTGGGAACCGACGGTTATGGGATCCTCAAGTACAATACCGTCTCGCTGAATAAACAGCGCGTTATCTACGGACCCCTTGATCTTGAGATCCATCAAGTACGTGAATTCTCGACGGATATATATTTTATTTCTGCTCTCGGTGTATCCCGTTACACACCAGATTCTCGATCATGGGAATATTATCGAATGTCATTTCCCGCACGTGATATCCTGGTAAAAAATAATAGTTTCATGATCGGGATCGACAATCGGCTCTCATCCTGGAATGGCGGTGTCATGATCACCATGAGTACATCTACTAACGATATCATCACCCTTGCGGATGACGACAGCTGTCTATATATCGGCACAAGATCAGGAATGTATAAAATGTATGAAAATACCCATGATATGATAGGATTCGGTCCTGACAGGTTTTCTGTAAATGCAATACACGTTGATCCTGATCATATCTTTGCTGGAGGTGAATATGCCCTGTATGAATACGATCGCACGGGACAGAAGTGGTCAAAGCTGCTTCCTTTTGGTATCAAGGATATCACACAGATCGATAATAAACTATACCTCCTCAGTACGAACAATCAATTACTGCATTATACGATATCTGATCCCGTGATTGAAGCCGACACACAGTGGGTATTGCTACCTTATTTCAATATTTACGACATCGCGGTAGATCAGGATGTCGTTTATTGTGCATCCTATGCGGGTGTCCATTATTATGAACCGGAGACTGGTTTGTACAAAGTGATCTACAATCTGCCGCGTGTGCGCTACGATCATGTATATATAGCCGATGATCACATCATGGCTGTAGCGGATAACGCACTGTATTCCCTGCCGACAAAATACCGCGATTGAGTCACCCCATGCCGGAGAAAAAACTCAGTTTCCTGGATCATCTGGAAGAATTGAGAAAGCGCATACTCTATTCAATGGCATGTGTGTTGATTTTTTCTATTGGTGGTTATATTATCTCGAAACCAGCACTCAGCTTCATCCTGAAGCGTGCGCAGCTTGATTCGGCATACTTCTTTTCTCCCACCGAAGCATTCTTTGCCCAGATCAAGGTTGCTGTGTTCCTTGGCATTCTTGTGGCATTCCCATTCCTTCTAATGCAGGTCTGGCTCTTTATTGTTCCCGGCCTGACCAATAAGGAGCGCGGATTAACGATCGCGTATCTCTTTTCGGGCATTGTGCTATTCGCAGTCGGTCTGTGTTTTGGTTATTTCATCCTGATTCCCTTTGGTCTTCGTTTCCTGTTATCTTTCGGTACTGATTTTTTGCAGCCACTTTTAAATATCAGCAAGTACCTGAATTTCATGTTCTGGTGCTTGCTTGGATCGGGTTTCCTGTTCCAATTACCCCTGTTGCTTTTTTTCTTGATCCGCCTTGGTATTATTGATATCAACACGGTAACAAAACACCGTGCCGAGGCAATCGTGATTCTCCTTATTCTCTGTGCCGTGATCACCCCAACCGGTGATTTTTTCACCCTGCTCCTCTTAGCCATCCCTATGCTCCTTCTTTTCGAACTGAGTATCCTCGCGGCAAGGATAGCTAACCGTCGTAAAGACCGGCAGATTGAAGACACTGATCCATAATCAGAGAAGTCAGTCAATAATTTCCTCGATCGATTAAACCATTCGGTCACTTTGTCGCGTCATATAGATCAAGAGGAGGCAAAAATGAAATACGCAAAACTATTTATGTCACTGATATTGATCACCATCGTTGTGATGAGCTGTGCCCGTGAAAGCGATGAGGATGCTATCCAGTCGCTACTTGAAACATCCTGGTATGTCGGGGAAGGCGCAGTAAAAACTGCCGACGACAGTAGCAATGTCCCTCAAGGACCGGCTGATTTCGGATTACTGGCCGATCCTATCCCCTGGGTTCGCTGGGTAAGGTGGATCGAACGTCCGGTTCCACGCGAGTTTAATATATATGTGTATGGCGATAGTGCGGATGTTACAATAACTGCACATTTTCATGGCGATCCACCCGGGTATGGATTATTCGTGGTCAACGATCCTTTTAATCCTGTTTTCCAGCGGGCGATCTCAGACAGTGTGACCCGAAAATTAAAACTTTACAAAGATGGTGAAGGAAAATGGCGGATCGCAGGTATCACTGTGGCTGATATCTATACGATCGGAACTGATTTTCCCGTCACGATCACCGAGATCAAAGCACGGGTCGAGAGCCGCAATTATGAATTCGTCGTGAACAGTACAGAAACCTACTTCACAAAGGCAGAATTGCCCACATTCTACCCCTCTGATACAGTCGTGGTCACGGTGACATGCAGTGCCCAGGATGATTCAACGTGGGCATTCCTGCATCATGGTACAGGTCACCGTCCTGGAATCGGAAAGCACATCCGGCAACCATTCTTTCGTGACGATATCACCACATTCTCCCGCACCTGGATTATTGCGGAAGATTCTGTGATCAACACGCCAGCGGTGCGCCACAGTGCAGTCGATGTACTGGGGTGGCAATCATTGTTTGGTGATTCCACGGCAACCTATTATGCCCATGCCTGGTGTCTTCCATATATTGTCCTTGAACCGGGACAGAAAATACCAGAAGAGTAATATCTCTCTTTAGCGGTCTGGACACTCCTTCTCTGCTTGGTCCGGGCCGCTATGTCTTTAAATCCGAAATTATAGATTCTAAATCCTAAACAAATTCTAAATTCGAAATTACAAATACCAAACATGTTCTCCCTTATTCTTCAGCATCCCAGTTCCACTACATAGATGGGTAGCGTCTAGTGCATAGTGTATAGCGGTTGCTGTTTATTACCTTACGCTTCACGCCCTACGTCTTACGCTTTATCTCCTGGCTTGCGGTCTACTGCCTTCGGTTCGCGGTTTTCCTCCTTGACTTCATCATCATTTCCCATATAATCAAAGTGCTGCACGTATCACATAGAAAGGGGCCGTAGCCCAGTTGGGAGAGCGCTTGACTGGCAGTCAAGAGGTCACGGGTTCGAATCCCGTCGGCTCCATAATCGATAAACGGAGGTTATAATGAAAATGACGTTAATTCACAAATGTTTGCCTGTACTATTCATAGGTTTAATTATCGTTGGCTGTACACCCCAGCAAACAACGACGACAACAACGACAGCAGTTGATGCTCAGAAACAGGCTGAAATGGAATATTCCTTTGGCCTTGAATACTACAAACAGGGCAATTATGGTGCTGCAATCGAAAAATTCCTTAAGGCAGTCGAAAACGATCCGAAATACATTGCTGCTTTTATGATGCTGGCAAAATGTCACGAGGCGAAAGCAGACCTTTATGCCGCTGAGACAACATATATGCATGCGAAAAAGGTCGTCCCCGGAGATACACGCCCGTATGAGGGGTTGGGGGCACTTTACACACGACTGAAGCGGTACGGTGAAGCGATCGCAAATTATGAAACCGGCTTGATGATCGATTCCACGAACATTGAGATGCTGAATGGGCTCGGTTTCATATATATGAAACTGAAAGACTCTGATAGATCGATCGCATATTATAATAAAAGCCTGAGTTACGATGCGGAGAAGGTAGAAACGATGTTTGCAATAGCCACTGTTTATATCGAAAGCGAGCAACCGGAAAAGGCTAAAGCATATCTAGAAGAATTGATCGTGAAAAAACCCAAGAATGTTGATGTCCGGGTCAAAGCTGCAGAGGTGTATACGGATCTTAAAGAATACAATAAAGCGGCTGAACAATACCAGTACCTTATCGAAAAGGATCCAAATAATTACAATTATCACCTCTTGCTTGGTGCCATTTACCAGTGGCAGAAAAAATACAAGGCAGCAGAGGAAGAATATATTAAGGCAAAAGACCTGGCGCCGGATAAGTCAGCGCCTTTATTCCGTATTGCTGATCTCTACATCAGTCAGGGTAAATACGGGGCCGCAGAAGAATATGTAAAACAAGCACTGGCGATCGACCCGGGCAATGCCTACGGGGACTACTTGCGCGGAGATATCAATATGCGTCGTGGGTATGCATTTCTGAACACATGGCAGAAGAACAAGAAAAAGAGTAACTGCTCTTCACTCAACTCTGCCTTGAGTTATCTTCGCACTGCGATCTCTTACTTCAACAAGGTATCTGGAGACGCAACATTCGGTTCATATGCACGTGAGAGCATAAACACGTGCAATAGTTGGGTAAAAAGCCTTGAAGAAGATAAGTGGTTCTACTGCAAATGATGGACTAAGGGGGGTCTTATGAAGAATCGTGGAGTAAGCGGTTTTGGCGTAATTGTCATATTACTGATCGTGATCATCCTCGGCTATGCCGGGTATCAGGTCCTCCGCTTATACTTAACATATGGTTCGGTTTCTGAGAAGGTTGAACAGGCACTTCGTGTCGGTCCAGCTGTGTCCGATCAGGACATCATTTTCCAGCTCCGGCGCGAAACAAAAGATATCAACATCGAACTCAATCCTGAATCTCTCTTTGTCGATCGTTCGATCCAGGATTCGATCCGTATTTATGCAGCTTATGACGATTCTTCCGAAATCTTCGGGATAATCACAATTAGACGACACTTTATAATCGATAAGATAAAAGCCTTTCGCAAAATGTAATGCTCCAGAGTGCAGTTCTACTGCTTAACCAGAATTACGAACCATTAACTATCCTCCGTGCCAGGCGCGCCGTAACACTACTTTTATTAGGTAAGGTCGACCTTATTGAAAACGTCAATGGGCAGTGTCTGCACAGTATAAGTATCACCGTTCCCGTACCATCGATCATACGCCTTAAATATTTCGTTCGTATCCGCCGTAAGGAGATTTCCCTTACGAAAAAGAATATCATCAAACGGGATAACCATCAATGCCAGTACTGCGGTAGAAAAAGCGGTATGATGACGACCGATCACATCATTCCAAAATCTTACGGCGGCGATGATTCATGGGAAAACCTCGTATGTGCCTGTCTGGAATGCAATAATCGCAAGGGGAATCGCAGACCGAAGGAAGCAAGTATGCGGCTCCTGCATATACCAAAACGTCCCAATTATTTTACTTTCGTTCTAAGTGAATTAGGCAGACCAAAAGCGCAGTGGCGCCCTTATCTTTTTCTGTCATAACAATTACCCGGATTTCCCCGGCGGTTGATCTTTAATCACTGGATATCAGAACATGACCGCACTCGTCATTCTCCTCCACCTGACGATAATCAACCAGTCTTCATTTATCGACATTTCCATCGCCGGTAATTTCTTTTACTCTGATCGCTATCTACTCCAGGACCGTACAGTACATGACATCGATGATGCTGAAATACTCATCAAAAATATCCTGAAGGTTTACAATAACGCCGGCTTTCCATTCTGTGAAATACGACCGATCATGGAGAAGGACTCTGATCGGATCACTAAGATCACCTTGAATGTAGATGAAGGTACCAGGGTAGTCATTACCGACCATATCTTCCTTGCTGACCAGGGCACCTCTCCTGGTGCTGTCCGTCGCTACGCATATCCCCAAAAAGGTATTTTTTTTTCCGGGCGGGAGATCAAGAGGATTAAACAAAGACTCGTGCGCACCGGGGCTTTTGAATATATAGAAGAGAACATCATTCAACAGGATGATCGATACTATATGCTCTGGAAATTACATGAGCAACAGACTGATTTCCTCAATGCCTACGGAAGCATCAGTGACGACGATTATTTATTCAGCATATCCCTGCATTCTATCAATTTACTCGGGACGCTCCGTCAACTCGAATTTCTCTATGAATACAGAAAGCTATTCTCAATTCGTTTCACCGAACCCATCCTGCTTGCACCCACCAATATCAATGCGACTCTCTCCCTCTGGTCCTATGACAGCCTGCAGTTGTTTGAACTGAACGGCATCATTTCGACTCCTTTAGGACGATCCTTTACCATCTCAATCCTTTCAGGGATCGAACGCGCATCGTACGGAGACAGTGCCGTGATCGCGCGCACTAATACCATCCTTGGAGGCGGACTTGCCACACATTTTGCCAACCTCTGGTTAACAACCGATCATTCGATCACACTGGACTATCTGGTCCGTGACAATGACCGGTGGCGCATTGTTTATGACGGATCTCTGGATGTATATGATATGTTGATACGCCCGCACGGTCGATATGTGCACACTGACAGTCTTCTCTTCTTTGATTATTATCGCCTCGGTGGTGCAAAAAGCCTGCGGGGGTACTTTGAGGAAGACATAGTTGCTACTGAGTGTTTCTGGGTAAACCTGGAATATAAACGCCTTTTCCTTTTCCCGCTCATTGACATCGGTTATATAGAAAAGAATTTTCTATATTCTTATGGCTTTGGTATTGAAGCACGATCATCGTTTGCAAATGCTGCTTTGATCATAGCGTGGTCCAAGGATGCATCATGGCGCGATGGTATCCTGCACCTGACTTTCAACAAAGGTTTTTAGTCTCCATTAAAATAAACAGATCCCCGGTCCGTGCACTCCATAAGTTGATTGACATTCGATTCTAAATACCTATTATAATACCCGTATGGCATTGATCACGCTCCTATTCTTTCAGTATCTGATACCCTATGATTCACCCCTGACCCGACATATCGAATACTTAAATGCACGGGGCTTGATGGATCTCCCCATTGTGAAGCCGTACGAATTCAGCTTGCTGATCCCACAGATCGATCAGCTGTTGATCACAGATCAGTTGCTGACAAAAACAGATCGTCGAACTCTGTCGTTATTATCGCCATTGATCTCCAAGAAAGATAATTTTTCCTTCCTTTTACATATAGGTGGAATGTACGACCACGATTTTGAATTGTACGGCGGATTTTTTGATTATCGGGCTGGAGGAACGATCATTAAAAATGTCCGTTTCTCACATGCCATGCGTTTTTATCGTACCTCCGTGATCGATAGCTTCGGACCCAAACCCTGGAAGGATTTCCAGGTATATATGACTGAAGGATCAGTGGATCTAAAGATAGATCCGGTTCATCTTTTCGTTGGGCGAAAAAATCAGTTATTCGGACACGGTGACGAAACAAGCCTGCTCCTGTCGCTGGATCGTCAGGGGTACGATGGTTTCGGTCTTTACATCCCTTCTGGCTATCTTGAGTTCCACAATATCTTTGCGGTTGTTGATGCTCAGAGAAAACGTTATCTTACGATCCACCGTTTAGGATTCCGTTTGCAGAATATAATCTCACTTGGATTCAGTGAAGCACTACTCTTTGGGAATACACTGGAACCACTTTATTTGAACTTTCTCCTCCCTTATTATCTTACGCAATGGGGATCATACCGGGATGATAACGTATTATGGTTTATCGATGCCCGTATCAGAGTTTTCGAAACGATACTCTACGGTGAACTCCTGATAGATGACTACATGTTTGAGGATGATCCCTATCCCAATAAACTCGGTTGGCGATTTGGTATCAAAGGCTGTATAATGGAACATCTATTCTACTCCGCGGATTACACCTTCGTGGACAAATGGGTGTATACGCAACGGCGATCGATCAACGTATATGAACGGGACGGCTATCCGCTCGGTTTTCCACTTGGCAACGATGTGGATCACACCTGCATCTCCATCAGCTATATAAATGCCATACCATTGAATCCCATGGTTACAATTGAATACACCCGCAAGGGTGAAGGAACCATCTTTCTCCCCTACGAAGAAGAAGGCGGAGATTGGAATCCATCATTTCCGTCAGGTGTCGTTGAGCATAAACTCAATATGCGTTTAGGCGTATACTATGCAATAAAAAACAACATCCATGTTCATACTGACATTGGACAGGTTCGGTGGCACAACTTCGAGCATGCAGCAGATGATGACCGCAACGATTTGGTGTTCAGCGCCTCGTTATGGATCGTCTACTGATATAAACTCTAAATCCGAAATTCTGGTCCTGGTTCATGGTTCCTGGTATCTAGAGTGAACAATCAGTGTCTGAAATGCCTCATCCCGGTGAAGATCATCGCAAGGTTCTGCTCATTGCACGCATCAATGACTTCCTGATCGCGTTTTGAACCGCCCGGTTGTACAACCGCGGTAACACCTGCTTTTGCTGCTACATCAACACCATCCCGGAATGGAAAAAAAGCATCGGAAGCCATTACAATGCCATCGTTTCTCTCTCCTGTCTGCCGTGCTGCGATCTCAACTGCACCGACCCTTGAGGTCTGTCCGGCACCGATACCGGTTGTTCGATCCTTGTTTGCAAACACGATCGAATTGGACTTTGTCCACTTAACTACCTGCCAGGCGAACTTTAATGCGGCAGCTTCATCTTTATCCGGGGAGCGGCCGGTCACAACCTCCCATTTCTCATAGTTTGCTGTGTCGCGCTCCTGGATAAGAATGCCACCGAAGACCGGACGGTAAACTATTGGATCGATAAGAGCCGGATCGACCTCTACGATCCTTAAATTCTTTTTCGTCCCTAATATCTTAAGGGCATCATCGGTATAATCCGGTGCAATCACGACCTCAAAAAAGTGTTTTTTAATTTCCTCAGCTGTTGCTGCCTTAACCGTACGATTCAATCCAACGATACCGCCGAACGCGGACAATGAATCTGCCTCATAGGCATTGATAAAAGCCTTTTCCTGGGTCCCTCCAACCGCAACACCACATGGTGTCTGGTGTTTTATCACCGCACATGCGATATCGTCCTTGAATTCCAGAGCGGCACCAAATGCGACCTCGGCATCAAGCAGATTATTATATGAGATCTGCTTTCCACCATAGATAACGAACTGCTCCTGTAAAAGACGGTTAAGATAAAATGCCGCAGGTTGATGCGGATTCTCTCCATAACGCATGGGCAGGTACTTTTCTGCGCTGATCGTAAAGAAATCACGTTCAGTTTTACCTTTATTGAAATACTCGGCGATCACCCCATCATACCAGGCGATGTACTCGAAGGCGCGCTGCGCACACTGTAAACGACATTCTTCATCAAATTGATCTTTTTCCAATCTTTCAATGATCTCCGGGTAATGAGCCGGGTCGAATGCCACCCCAACCTGTTTATAGTTTTTCCCGGCTGCCCGTATCAAAGTCACACCGCCGATATCAATGTATTCTATCATCTCCTCCCGGGTCTTGTTCTTCTGTGCGTAGAATGGATACAGGTTGCAGACCACGAGCCCGATCTCTCCTGTTTCGAGTATCTCGCTCGCAATGCGCTGGCTCAACGTCTTTACCCGTTCACTCTCGGTGCCGCCAGTGTACTCAGCGATATTGATGGCCTCGATCGAGTTTTCCCTTAGAAGTTTCTGAGTACCGCTCGTGGCGATGATCTCAAATGACAGCTTTTTCAACGACTGGACAAATGGCACAATTCCGCTCTTATCAGCAACTGAAATGAGCGCTTTCTTCTGGATCTTATTAACCATGTTAGGCTCCATATTTGTTCAGTTTCAAAGAATGAGCAAGTAACAACGGCATTATCTCCATGGACCTGATCCTGCCGATCGTTCCTGCAGCACAATTCCTTTCTGTGAACCGTTTTTTTTCTGGAAACACATAGCGTGAATACAGCAGAAATGGGTTTGGATGCCAGGAATGTGAATGCAATACCGTGGGAGTAGAGTGATCGGCCGTGATGCACAATACCTCTGGTTTCAATTTCACGACTTCGGGTAGTACTTTATCGAATTCCTCGATCGCTCTGATCTTGGATAACTGGTCCCCATCCTCGCCGGCTTTGTCTGTTCCTTTAATATGAAAATAGTAAAAATCGTATGAAAGATATGATTCTTTCAAGGTGATTATCTGATCGCTGATCGTATCACCAGTTTTCAATACATCCATGCCAACAAGACGTGCAAGTCCTCGATACATGGGATAGGTAGCGATCGCAGCAGGCTTTACGCCAAAACGCTCGCTCATCGCCATCAGATTAGGATTGCGCGCATACCCCCTGAGCAAAACGTAATTTGCTTTTTCTTCATCGCTCAGAACCTTGGCGCATTTTTTGATGAATATATTGACAATCTCGGCGCTTTTTTTCGCCCCATCGTTCTTCGGTTCAGCATAAACTGCCGCGCGGTTCTCTTTTTGCGGATCCGCATCCGTTATTCCGTCTGCTAAACCTGCATCCTTGAATACGACAACAAAACGGTGCTCCTTTGCAGGCTTAATGATCACCTGTATATTATCGATCTCCTTGATCGCCGCATGAAGTTTTTTACAGAGACGTGCACATTCCTCGGTCGAGATCCTTCCGGCACGCCGATCAGTTATGATATCTTTGCTGATCGTTGCGAAATTTGCTCTTATTGCCAGATCCTTCTCGCCAACATCGAGATCAATACCAAGTGCCTCAAGTACGCCGCGTCCGATCTGACAGGTCAACGGATCATATCCGAACATTGCCAGGTGTGAAGGCCCGCTTCCCGGGGTGATGCCTGTTGCCACCGGCGTACTGAGTCCGAATCCACTTTGTTTCGCAAGACGGTCGAGCGCCGGCGTCTTGGCTAATTCTAATGCGGTTTTCTCAGGATTCGGCAGATCGCCAAGACCATCAAGTACGATAAGAATTATCCTGTTCTCATTACTATTAAGAAGTTCCCTCAAAATGTCCGACATGGATGCTCCTTTCATCGTGGAAAGTAAGGATATCCGAAATCCATACGAAGTCAAGACAATCACGTTATCACCTCAACACTCTTTCTCATTGACCTGCAAAAGCCTCTGGGTATAATAGAACGACAAGGAGTTTTTCATGAAAAAAATCATCGGTATTTTCGTTGCTATTGCAGTAATTATCATAAGCATCTACCTGCTTCTTCAATTATCTGTTCCAGCGAGCGAACTCCGCGAACCGGTTATAACGGCGGAAACAGGTGAAACGAGCGAAGAATGGCTCGGTATTTTTCTTCAAGGACAACGCATTGGTTATTCGTTCTCAAAGGTGACCCGAACAAACGAAGGGCTGACAGTTGAAAGCATAACAGAAATGGTGCTCCTGATGATGAACCAGGAAAGGTCACTATCAACGCACCTGTATGCTCATACTGACATTGACTATACCCTCAAAGATTTCATTATGGAGATAAAAACACCCGATCATCCGAGCAAACTTGAAGGGGTGATCAACGGGAACAAACTGATCCTTACCCTTTATTCGCGCGGGACACCACAAACCCAGGAGATCATACTCTCGGAAAAACCTTATTTCCCTGAAGCGATCGAGGAGGTGATCAGGAAAAAGGAATTGAATCCAGGTGAAGAGATCGTTATCCCGTATTTTGATCCAACCACCCAATCCTCAACAAATGCGCGCATAAAAATGATCGGTAAAGAAATGGTTGATGTCCAGGGCAAAGAGGTGACCGCGATGCGGATCGAGATCGAATACATGGGTATCCAATCATTCTTATGGCTGGATGATGACTTTCGTCTCGTCAAAGAATCGTCACCCGCAATGGGTCTCGAAATGATCCCGCTCAACCGTGAACAGGCTTTGGCAGAGATCGAACCAGCAGATGTTTTCGACCTGCTTTCATTCTTCGCGGTACGTCTCGACCGACCGATCACAAACATGGATTCCCTGAGATCAATCACGCTTACCCTCAAGAACATATCAACGGATGATCTTGATATCGAGGATGATTTTCAGAAAATTATCAATACACAGCCACTCACCTTACAGATCGACCGGGCACAATTGAATTCCCTGGCCGACATCACATTACCAATACTGGAGCACAATGAATACCTCAAGCCTTCAGTTTATATCCAGTGCGCGGATCCTCAGATCATAGCAAAGGCAAAGGAATTATCCCGGGGCAGTTCTGATGCTAAGACGACGGTAGCCCGTCTGGTCCACGGGGTATATTCCTATCTGCGCAAAAACCCCACCGCATCGCTCCCATCCGCGATCGATGTTCTTCAGACACGCGAAGGGGATTGCAATGAACATGCGATCCTGTTTGCCGCGCTTGCGCGGGCATTAGGTATTCCGACGAAGGTATATGTTGGTCTCGTGAATCTTGATGGAAGCGCTTATTTCTACCATGCATGGTGCGCGGTATGGCTGGGAAAATGGGTGCCGGTTGATCCGACATTCGATCAGTTCCCCGCTAACCTTGCGCACCTGAAGCTGAAAGAAGGGGAGATCGCGGAGCAAGCAAAGGTCTTGAAGGTTGTCGGAAACCTTAAAATCGATCTAATAAGTACCATACCTGAATAACCTTAAAAAAATGAAAACATTGATCATTAAGGACCTAAAGAAATTATATGGTAATATTATCGCCGTCAATAACCTCCACCTTGAATTGCACGAGGGTGAGATCTTCGTACTCCTTGGACCGAATGGTGCAGGAAAAACCACCACACTTAAACTGATCGCTGGCTTACTCAGGCCTACAGCTGGGTCGATAACCATTAAGGACGTCGACACTGGATCAAATCCGCTCACGGCTAAATCCTATATCAGTTATATCCCGGATGAACCATTCATATACCGCAAACTGACGGGGCGCGAATTCATAAGTTTCACTGCAGGTATCAGGAATTTAAACCTCAATAACCACAAGCAGCGGCTGGAAGAACTCTTTACGCGCTTCGAGATAGGTAACTGGATCGATGACTTCTCTGAGAATTATTCCCATGGTATGAAACAAAAGGTTATCATGTGCCAGTTATTCTTGCTTAATTCCGATCTCATTCTCATCGATGAACCTCTTGTCGGGCTTGATCCAAAAACGAGCAAAACGGTGCGTGAAATGTTCCGCGATCTTAAGATCAAGAAAAAGACCTTGTTGATCTCCACACACACTCTCTCATTTGCCCAGGAGATCGCTGATCGTATCGGTATTATCAGCCACGGTAATCTGAAATTCACGGGAAATTTAGAGGAGCTTGCTCAGGTATCCGGGAAAAAAGATATCGAAGCGATCTATCTGAAACTTTCCGAAGAAACCTCAGAATGATCGCCATACAAACATGAAACATTTCCGTCTTATTGCATCGTCATTTCTGATGTCGATCACCCATTCATTCATGGCGATGCGGTTCATACAATTGCTCGCATTCGCGTTTGTGCTGATCTGCTTCTTCGGCGGTGCTTACTACATCCTCTATCGCATCTTTTCGTATTTACAGACCATCGAGATCATTGGACCCGCACTTATGGACCGTCTTATTGAAATGGCATTCTATGTATTCTTCAGCATGCTCCTGTTCAGTAATATCATAACATCATTCTCGACATTCTATAATAATAAGGAACTGGATTTTCTTTTTGCCCAGCCGATCAGACCCACCTCGATATATCTGTCCAAACTCTTTGAGAACTGCGTGTATGCTTCCTGGGCAACGATGGTCCTGGCAGTTCCCCTTATCCTCGCGTATGGTACAGCAACCAATGCTCAGTTCCTGTATTACCCGCTGTCCATGATCTCGATCTTGATCTATATGATAATTCCTGCGACACTCGCATCATTGCTCATTTTTACGATCATGAGGTTATTCCCGCGACTCAGTTCGCGGGATGTGATCCTGCTCAGTTTGATTTTTATTTCGGCTCTAACCTTCCTGTATATCCGTATCAGTAATCCTCAGATCCTCAAGGTATTGGAGACCGAAAGCGAAAAGGAGCTCCTGCAATTTGCGTCCAACCTGACGAACGTTGGCGGTGTGTATGTGCCTTCAACATGGTTGAGTGCCATCTTGAAGAATTTCAGTGCCGGTACAGCCGGTGGATGGTTCTATTTCGTGCTTCTGATATCCACCAGCACGAGTTCGATCATTCTTGCTTTCGTGTTCGCGCGCATTCTGTATGCACGTTCCTGGTTATATGTAGGTGAACACAGCACACCAAAAAAGAATCGAACATCGATCCTGCTTTCGCGCCCGCGAGGTCCCATTAACGCCCTCCTTTTCAAAGATTTCCTCACTTTTATACGCGAACCGACCCAGTGGGTTCAACTATCGATATTTCTCATTCTTCTTGCAGTCTATGTATTTGCATTACGCCGCACACCTTTGTACTTCAAATTCCCTTTCTGGCGCACGATCGTTTCTTTTGCTAACTTCGCCTACATCTGTTTTGTCCTGGCGACCTTTGGTGTACGATTCATCTTTCCTACGATAAGCCTGGAGCATGACGGAATATGGTTCCTTGCCTCATCGCCCCTTACCCCCAGGAGAATTGTCCTGATAAAATATTTCGCCAATCTCATCATCGCGATCATTGTGCTTGAAAGCCTTCTTATCCTGGCAAATGTTTTCATCCAGACAGACGAACGGCTATATGTCATTATGCCATTGATCGCGCTCTGCGTTGCCGCTGCGCTCGTTGCTATCAATCTTGGATTTGGCTGCCGTTTCCCGCAATTCAACGAAGACAATCCCTCACGCATCGCAGCCGGAGCCGGAGGTATCATCACCGCCCTGGCGAGTATCGCCTACGTGGCGATCATTGTCGTAGTTCTCTCCACCCCGGCTTATCATTATCTGCGCAGCACATATATGAACCGTCCGAGCAATACATTCATGATCATACTCGCCTTTTGTGTCTTCATCCTGATCAGTGCGGCGGCTACATTCATACCTCTGTACGTCGGTATACGCTCGCTGACGAAGAGGGACTATTAAGACAGCGAACACCAGACACTACCTTTTTAAATCATAAATCTGAAATTTTAGATCCTGAACAAAATCAAAATACTAATTCTCCAATGTTTGAAACATCAGTCTATTTATCAGGATTTGTTTACCTCGTTTTAATAATCCGGATCAGCCTGGAATTCATCTTTTCGCTGCAGGCTACTGGAATTATGAACAATAACTCAACGACTGATACTCTTTATTTGACGGGATTCAGTATTTCGTGTTTGACGTGATTGTTGTGTAAATAGTGATCACTTGTAGTTTTTCTTGATGTACTTGATGACTTCCTCTACCTGTTCCTTTGGTGTCGAGGCACCCGCAGTCACACCCGCGCTATCAATATCTTCAAACCAATCATCCGAGATCTCATCTACAGTCTCAATATGGTATGAAGGTTTCAGCTCTTTACAAACTTCATATAGGCGTGTTGTATTCGCGCTGTTCTTACCCCCGATCACGATCATCATATCGGCCTTTTTAGCGATCCTCTTTGCCTCCCGGATCCGCAGGATCGTTGCTTTACAGATAGTATTGTAGATCTTCATCTCGAGAACACTGCTGAGCAGATGAGCGATCGCACTGTTAAACCGTTCCAGGTCAAGTGTTGTCTGAGGTACAACGCCGATCTTCCTTTTCTTCGGCAGCATGGTGTCCGAGTACACCTCAGCCTGGTCACTGCCGTATCCAAGCAGACCAACGACCTCGGGATGCTCTTTTTCGCCGATAATGATCACATGATAGCCTTCCTGAACCAGTTTTTCGACATACCGCTGTGCTCTACGCACACGCGGACAGGTTGCATCAATGATACTGCAGTGCTTGCGCTGCAGTGCATGAAGTACTTTTGGATGTACGCCATGGGAGCGAATGATTACCTTTTTCCCTTTAACAGACTTTACATTATCGACTGTTATGATCCCGTTTTTCCATAATTGTTCAACTGCCACCCGGTTATGGATCAAAGGTCCGAGTGAATATACTGGTTCACCATCCTTTACCGCGTCGAGCGCTATCTCGATCGCACGCTTAACACCAAAACATACGCCACCATACCTGGCCTGGTATATCTTCATTGTAGTTTCAGTATCTCCTCTCGTAGACGATCAGAAAATCTTTGATATCCAGCCGGTGTTTTAGCATAGCCATCTGGATGTATAATGTCTCCATATTTGATCCGCAACCGATACCAACGCAGGGCAATGAGCCACCATGGCTGGTTCGAATTTCTAATACAGACAGGGATGACCGGTATCTGATAATTGACTGCCAGATACCCGACACCGGGATTGAACGGCAGCATGGCTCCGTTCCGGGAACGCGTCCCTTCAGGAAAGATCGTAACAACCTGACCCCTTTCTAGAAGCCGTATAGCAGTTCTTAAACCCCGGGTACCACTGATCGGTACGGCATTAAATGATTCGATCAAGCGTCTGAACCAACCACTCATCCCGAACAAACCGGTTTTTGCCAGAAAGTGGATCTCGCGGAACGCACACACTCCCACGATCGGTGGATCCAGGAATGATTGGTGGTTACATGCGATGATATACGCTCCTTTTCTTGGTATTCTGCCCTGGATCTCCACCCCAAAAAAGACCCTGAAGAGTGGGTATGCAAGCAACCAGCTGAGAAACCAGAATAGTCCCATGATCGTTTTCATTGCATTATAGCAGGTATCGTATAAATTGCAAGAGTCGATACTAATTATGGCTGTTATTAACCTCTTGACACAGGATAAAGGTTCGTTATAATTATAATACCCGTTAAGACTTAAGTGTCTATCCAGGGTTATATTTCGTATTGACATATTATAGATATTAGTTATAATTATGTTCCTATAGGTTTTGAGTTTCATGGACCTATACTGGAACCTGGAAAGGAGGTGATAGATACATATATATCATAGAGGGTATTATTCTACCCAAGAAAATGCAGATCGAATAGATACAACAACCCCTAAAGGAGGTATCATGAGAAAGGTTTTCGGTCTATTATTGTGTCTGGTAGTCGTGCCAATGCTGTTTGCAGAGGCTGATCTCTCTGATTTCAATAATCAGGGTCTACAGACAATGAATCCAGCTCCGACGCAACGCGTGTTGCACGGAGAAAACAGGGTATGGGATAGCAGGCTAGTTCTGTGGTCCCAGATCCCTGATACAGTAGGCGCTTCGAACATGGCATGTCAGCGTGACACTGTATTGATTTTCTATCCTGACGTGGCCGATGATATTGACGTCACGGGAAGCTGGGATGTCGATACGGTCATCTCGTGGTGGTGGAACTGGAACGGTTTTACCTCATGGAGTTTAGTGCCTAATATTCACTTCATGGTATACGACAATAATGGCGGACAGCCGGCAGACAATCCTGCCCAGTTGCTCGTCATCGAGCAGGCTGATTATGCAGCATTTGAGTATGTTGCAGGTCAGCGCTATCGCCTTGAGTTGTATCCAGCAACTTTGACAATCTCAACAGGTGGCATCAACTTTATTGAGATCCAACCGACCAATGTATTCTCGGCAAACGGTCAAACCGGTATCATTGGTGAGCCAGGCATCGGAAACGGCAACCAAGCATGGTTCCGCAGTGCTTATTTCGGCTATCCGAACTGGGTAACGGCCCAGACGGTATTCGGTACACCGAATGAGGCGGGTTTCGTATTACTCGGAACATCCGGTGGCGGTCCGACCCACGATGTCGGCTGTACTGGCATCAGTGCTCCGCCAACCATGGTCATGCCGGGTACGAGCCATGATCCAGTTGCGACCTATCGCAACTTTGGTTCAGGCAGCGAAACCTTTGATGTCTATTTTGACATCGACTCAGCCGGTACTAACGTCTATACCCAGACTGACAATATCACTTTGGCTTCGGGTACGGATACCACGATTACCTGGGCGACATGGACTGCCGGTCCGACTGACGGCTTGACCTATACTTGCTACGGCTACACCGTACTATCCGGTGACGAGAATCCTGCCAACGATACGTCAACCCGCACAGTTGTTACCAACTCCACCTACTGGGAGATCCTCGATCCACCTGCAGCTCCGACACCGAGTTCTGGCCACTCCTGCGCCGCAGTTGCTTATGATGACGACGTCTACTACGTAATGAACCTGCATCCGACCGGTTCATATATCCCACAATGCGACCGCTACAATATCTCTACCAATACCTGGGATGCAGCTTTCACGACAAACCCGTATGGTGCTGGTTCTTACGGCACAGCCAGTCCAGTTAACGGTAAGATCTACTGTATCGGCGGTTGTACGACCTGGCCAAATGGACTGAATCGCGTGCATATCTATGATCCAGCCAGCGATACGTGGGCACAGGGTGCCAATGCACCGACTGGTCTGCTTGATCATGCAGCGGGCGTGTATGCTGACCGTTATATCATTACCTTTGGTAATGGTAACTGGGGCATGACTCCGACCAATGAAGTATATGTCTATGACACTGAGAACGATTCCTGGGCAACCGGGACATCCTTCCCGGGTGAAGCGCGAGGTGCAGGCGCTTTCGGTGTTGTCGATACATATGCAGTCGGTGCGTGTGGCTACACAGCCAGTGGTGGTTACGCTGATGATTACATCGTCGGTATGATCGATCCCACTGACCCAGCGAACATCACCTGGGGTGCATGGAGTGCAATCGGCATGCCTGGTCGGTACCGCGTACCGAGCGCACAGGATGAGTGGAATAAATGTGTCTGGGTGATCAATGGTCAGAATGGACCGTTTTCAGACACCTGGTCATATGATCCATACACGGATACCTGGACTGACTGGCAACAGCCCAAACCAATGCCGGTAGGTAATGTCACGCCAATGGCCGTGACAATGACCGCAGCCGGTGATATCGGTGTCTTTGTGCCGAGCGGCTATGCTGGTTCATACGTACCTGATCACGAAGTCTTCCACACCGGTGCAATACCAGGTGTGAGTGAGATTCCAGGCGAGGTTGCAGTAGCCACGATCGGATTCGCACCAACCATGAACCCGGTCAAGGATTTTGTCTCGATCTCGTATGCGATCGACACTCCGGCGAACGTAACACTTAAAGTCTATGATCATTCCGGTCGTTTGGTCCGCATTCTGGTTGACAATCGTGCAGAAGCCGAGGGTACCAGAACAGTGCACTGGAATGGCAAAGACGACAACGGTCGTCACGTTGCCAATGGTGTCTACTTCTTCACGCTTGAGGCGGCTGGTCAAACAGCAACCCATAAAGTCACACTCGTGAAGTAAGCAGGTATCACTAAATAGAAAAGCCCCGCACTCAGTGCGGGGCTTTTCTTTATCCACTAAATTTAATTAAGCTTAAAACCAACTGGCATACGAATCCAGACCGCAACAGTACGATCCCGGGCATAAGCAGGTGAAAATCGATAGGTTCGGAACGCAACCAGAGCGGCATCATCAAGAAGACTGTTGCCAGAACTCTTGTATACCTTCACTTTCTGCACAACACCGTTCGTATCAATTACCGCCTCGATCGTACAGGTACCTTCTATCCCTGCTTGCTGAGCCAGAGAAGGATATACCGGCGCGGGCGTATAGATGGGCGATGGCATGATCTGAGCGGTATAGTATGGTACGATCTCGATCGGATCATGGTCATATGGTAATGGAATATGATCATTTATATCGGTAGGCTCGATCGTTACAACGACCGAATCCGTATTAGCGTCACTATCTCCTACAGGCGGCTGCGGTCGGGAAGGTCGCGGCGGCTGAGGTCGGCTCGGATTATCGACCGGCGGAAAAACTTCGATCAATAAACTGTCGTTTATGATATTCCCTGTATAGGGTTCCACCTCAACCTTCGGGATGAAGATAAATCCACTGATAACTATTGCAAGAGACACCAGGATACTCGACCGCAAATATACTCCGTATAGTTTCTTAAGGTCCTTCATGGCAACCTCCTCTCCAGTTAATCTAACAATATTAACCGCTTGTCAGGGTGAAGCGTATCGGGATGGATACCCAGACCCGGACATTCTTGTCACGCTGCCGGGCCGGCGTAAACTTCGCATTCTTCGCCGCCACCAGGGCTGACTGGTCCAGCATCTGGTTCCCGCTCGACTTCAAAATCTTCACATCGGCGATCGATCCGTCCACATCAACCAACGCCTTGACCACCGCATTCCCCTCGATCCCCGCCTTGCGCGCTAACTCCGGATACTTCGGCGTCGGAATGCTGATCGGCTGCGGCTTCACCTCAACCTTGTAATACGGCACGATCTCGATCTCGGGACCGGTCGGCACCGTCCGGATCAAATCCTCCTTGAACTCGGTCGCCGCGATCGTCTCCACCGCCTCCTCCTCGGCAATATCCGTCTCCGCCTCAACCGCAACCTTCGGACGCTCCATCGGCGGCGGCTCCTCATACTTGTCCATCTGCGACGATATCTCCTCCACCATCGTCACGATCTCCTTCCTTAACTGATATGGCTCCGGCTCCTCATACGGCACGAATGAAAA
>Ga0180438_10002575_pt1 | contig 29257 bp, 24 predicted proteins | sample SS_ome_12_FD_132455 | JGI IMG/M metagenome (GOLD analysis project Ga0180438, IMG submission 132455) | Hypersaline lake sediment archaeal communities from the Salton Sea, California, USA - SS_3_D_2 metaG | ecosystem: Environmental > Aquatic > Non-marine Saline and Alkaline > Hypersaline >...
ACCAGCGCCGCGATGACGGGCACCGGGCTTTTGTCCATCGCCACATTGACGTATTCGTCCACCGATGTTCCGACTGGAGCTTCAAAGACTCGCCCGTCGGGGAAGCGTACCTGGGCCGTCTCTCGGGGTTTTGCCCTCCGCACAAGGGGAGTTCGTTCGCTTTCGTTTTCGTCTTCCAATGTGGGTTATCGCCTATTGAGAAATGAAAGCGGCCACTGAGGCCGCGATAAGATTACAGGATGACCTTTACCAAAGTGTGGGGTCGAAAACAGGCACTCTAAGCCAAGAGAAGAGGGCCGACATCGCTCACGTGCCGTACCGATTCGTGGTACCACACAGGCTAAAATGGCAATGTCACTCGTCCGGCCATTATCAGCGCCATACAGCCACACACTGTCACATTCAGGAAGAGCAAGACTGCCAGCAGCAGCCGCTGCGACGGTTTCAGATCCAGCACAGTCTGAAACGTCTGAGCAAAAGACGATTTCGGCTCAGGTTCATACTCCTCCTCGGCCAACATCATCTGCTCTCGCAGGTCGTCCAACATATCCGTCCGTCTCGCCTGCTCTGGCTCGACCGCCTGCTCCTCCACTTCCTGGCCCGAGTCTCGGGTCGCAGCCCGGCTTACGGGTGCCCGCGCATCCTCTACCCAGTCCGGTTGATCTGCTGGCTCCTGCACGTCCTCTATCCAGCTCGGTAGATCTGTTTGCTCCTGCGGCCCACTCGCAAAGGGCGACTCTCCCTGGAGCTGTCTCCCCAGCTGTTGATCACGTAACTCGGTAAGCCACTCGGGCAGTTCTCCATTCTCCACCATATGCCGCCTCCTTCCATACGCTACCCATATTAGGATACCGCAAACTATCCAAAAGTCAAACAGCGGCTACAAGCCTCATAGAAGCAAAAAGCCCCGGCGGCTCGTACCACCGGGGCTGGAGAGGCGTTATGTGGGTTCGTGCTATTCGGTGTAGATCGCTCCGGGCTCGCTCTCTACTGCGTACGTCTCTACTGTGTCGAGCCCAATCACATCCACGGCCTGAGGTCCTTTGGGGGTATCTTCCATCGTGAATTCCACCCGCTGTCCTTCATTCAGATTCCTGTAACCCTCGCCACGAATGGCGGAGTAGTGGACAAAGACATCCTCCTCCTGTCCGTCGGGGCGGATGAATCCGTACCCTTTCACGCGACTGAACCATTGAACAGTTCCTGTGCTACGACCATTGTCCTCCATTTGTTTTCGTTCCTCCTTACTGATATACTTCTGGCTCCAGCCAACCTACCCCCTTGGCCCTCTCCGTACACCTGGAGTAGTGCAACCGGATGCCGTGACAATGCACGGCAAGATACCACAGTTTCAGTGACTTGTCAAGGTGCATCAGCGCGCGGCGGTCACCATTGCACACCTGACAATGAGGCACCTCCAGTTCCTGGCCCGTCCTTGCCAGCCGATAATCGACGGCCAATGACGGCTCTTGCCCGAGCCGCGTTGTGTGATAGAATGAACCCAGGAGGTCATCGATGCCTATTCGCGTGCTGCCGGAAGATGTCGCCTCACAGATAGCCGCCGGTGAAGTAGTGGAACGCCCCTCGTCTGTGGTCAAGGAACTGGTCGAGAACAGCATTGACGCAGATGCGCACAATGTCCAAGTCGAGACGCGCGCCGGCGGCAAACAGCTCATCCGCGTGACTGACGATGGCTGTGGCGTACCGGTCTCCGAGGTGGAGATAGCGTTCCACCGCCACTCGACCAGCAAGCTGACCACAGCAGACGACCTGACGCGCATCACGACGCTGGGCTTTCGAGGTGAGGCCCTGGCATCTATCGCCGCCGTCAGCCGGGTGACCTTTGTGACGCGGGCATCCTCTGAACCAGTGGGTACACTGTTGCGGCTGGAAGGGGGGCGATTGGTAACCCGCCGGGAAAGCGGACGGCCGCCGGGAACGGCAGTAACGGTCGAGGAGCTGTTTTTCAACGTCCCTGCCCGCCGCAAGTTCCTGCGCACAGAGCGGACCGAGCAAAGACACATCGACGCGTGGCTCACCCGCTACGCGATGGCCTATCCGGGGTTGCGCTTCACGCTGAGCCACGGGGGAAAGGTCGTCTTCCAATCACCCGGGAACGACCGCCTGCGCGATGTGATGGTGGCGGTCTATGGACTGGAGATCGGCGCTGCCCTTCTTGAGATCATTGAGAATGAGAACAAGCATGAGAAGGCCCTCGATGAGGAGCTCTTGGCGTCCGGCATCCAAGTCACAGGCTTTATCAGCCCGCCCTCACTGCATCGATCCAACCGGAGCTATATCACTCTCTTTGTCAACGGGCGCTGGGTACAGGACCCGAGTCTGACCTACGCGGTTGTTCAGGCATATCACACGCTCCTACCCACGGGGCGCTATCCGTTGGCCGTGGTAATGGTGCACATGCCACCAGCAGACGTAGATGTGAACGTGCACCCGGCCAAGTCGGAGGTGCGCTTCCGCGATGGAGATGCGGTGTTCCGAGCCATCCAAAAGTCCGTGCGACGCACACTGATTCAGCGGTCACCGGTGCCTGTCGCCACCCACCCATCAACCACATGGCCTATCTCCTCCGCTCGGTGGCGGGAGGAGGCCCGAGAACGGGGACGCGAACGGCTGGCTGGGTTGAGGCAACAACCGGCCGGCGAACAGTTGCGCTTCGAAGAGCAACCATCAGGTATGGCAGCACCCACTGGAACTGTGCTCGTGCCCTCGGAGGGGCAGCTTCCACCATTGCGCGTGGTGGGACAACTGGGAGCGACCTACATCGTGGCCGAAGGGCCGACAGGGATGTACCTTGTTGACCAACACGCCGCCCACGAAAGGGTGCTGTTCGAGCGACTGCTAGCCGAGCGAGAGCAGTCGCGTATCGTCTCACAGACGCTGCTCAAGCCGCAGCCTGTTGAACTGCCACCCGAGACAGCAGGCCTGCTGGAGGAACATCTGGAAGCTCTGAGCCACCTGGGCTTTCAGGTAGAGCCCTTCGGAGGTACAACGATGTTGGTGCGGGCGCTCCCGGCACTCGTGGCGGAGACGGAACCACACCAGATACTGGAGGATATGGCAGCCGCGCTGGATGTAGGCGACATCCCGCTGACAACCACCGTCGAGGAACTTGTCGCGCGACAAGTCTGCAAACGAGCCGCCGTCAAGGCTGGTCAGGTGATGGCACAGGCAGAGATGGAGCAGTTGATACGGGCACTGGAGCAATGCACCAGCCCACGCACCTGCCCTCACGGTCGGCCCACGATGATCCATCTCAGCGTCGAGCAACTGGCTCGCGAGTTTGGGCGGTAGCAAGGGGCAACAGAAATGCGAACGACAGCCAACATTGTGTCCACCGACTGCCATCCGCTCTCCGACGTCCCCTTGCGAGATCTTCCCCTAGTCCTGCTTAACGTCTGAGGAACCAGTCAGCGATGGGGTATCCGTGCAAAAGGGTGATGACCGCGCCGATGATCAGGAAAGGTCCATAGGGGATGTGATCGCGCAGCCTGCGCACCCGGGTGATCAATAGGATAAGGCTGATGCCAGCCCCGATGAGCGTGGTCAGCACCAGCGCCTCGATGACCAACGGAAACCCGGTGATGAGCCCAACAAAGGTTGCCAATGTGATGTCACCCTCGCCCAACGCCCCGCTGCCAAAGACGCTTTTCCCTATCACCACAAGAATAAGGAAAGAGAAGAGACCCACCGCCCCACCAGCCAGCGCATTCCACAGCCTCATGTCCGGCAGCAGAAAGCTGGCGACGATAGCGAGGAGAACGGCCGGCAACGTGACCACGTTGAGAATCAGCCTCCGCTCGATGTCCGTGATGAGGATCAAAGCAAAGACAGCGGCATACAAGAGGTAGAAGACCAGTTTGACGGAGGGGCCAAGCACGATCCACAGGTAGCCGTAGGCTACAGCCAACCCGATCTCGATCAGTGGGCGGCGCCAACTAATCGGGGCGTCGCAGTACGGGCACCGGGCACGCTGAATCAGATAAGCTGGCAGGGCAAACCACTGCCACCGGGGGCGGTCTCGTCCGCAATAGGGACAGTGAGGATGTGTCAATCCCCGCCGGGCGGGGAGATCAGAACCGAGCTGGTTGACCAGGCCACCAACGAGGAGCCCAACTAGTACAAAGAGAGCAGTCATCAGCAGGATTATAAATGACAACCAGACAAACGACAAATGACCAACCGGTCGGTTCTACGTCACCGATAATCGACAGAGATGACCGAGGGCACCGAAACAAGAGAAGCGATTTCCACAGTTTTCTCAGCAGTCTTGAGCCACAGCCCTGTGGAGTAGCCGCCGTCCAGATTGAGTGCCACATCCAGATCCAGGTCAGACTCAACGAGGAAGTGAGCCAGTTCGTGAAGGCTCAGATAGCCGTAGGGCGCCACAACGAATAGGATACGCCTCTGGCGATCCTGGGCCACGACAGTACGGCGGGCAGGGCGACCGTCGTCGGCGTCAGCAGGGAAGCCCATCACACCTCCAGGCTTGATCAGCACGGGAAAAGACTGCAGTGCCTCCCTCAGAGGTTCGTCGGGATCGTAGGGACGTTCCCGAAGCCAACGCACGCTTACCTGATCGTCGGCTGTGACAGCGAACATACCTGCGAAATCTCCGTAGGAAGTCCCCCAGCCCCGCCCGTCGCTGACAAGCAAGCCCACGGTCTCGTCTTCGGGAGTAAAGTAGCCGCCGTTGACAACTAGCAATGGCTGGAGGAGCGACGCCCAGCCATTCACCGGGCGAGGTGTAACGGGGTCATAGTGAACATGAAACCGTACAGCATCGGCATCGAGCCGCACGATGAGCAATCGCTCAGCAACGTCGCCGGTTTCCACGCGTATCTGGCGCAACTCGACTGCCGGTTGGAGCGATTGCCAGCCAGTGTCGGGTGACTCAGGGGTGAAGGTTGGCCACGGAGTCGGATAGGCCGTTGGCGTGGGCCACGGCGTCGGAGAAGGCAATGGCGTTGCCGTTGGCATCGGAGTGGGAGTGGGAGGCGGGAGAAACACAGAACAGCCTGATACCAGAAGGAGCGTCAGGCAAAGGAACGGGTAGACTGGCAAATTGGTAGATCGGTTATCAGTGAATCCGTCCCAATCTACCAACTTACCAGATCCCACCCTAGTTCCAGTGTATCCCGTAGGCGTAGAAGAGGGGGAGGAGCGTGATGCCCAAGATGTTTTGTAGCTTGATGAGAATGTGCAATGACGGACCGGCCGTGTCCTTGAGGGGATCGCCGAAGGTGTCCCCGATGACGCCAGCCTTGTGAGCCTCCGACCCTTTACCGCCAAAGTGCCCTTCCTCGACGTACTTCTTGGCGTTATCCCACGCACCACCTGCATTGAACATAAAGATCGCCAGCGTCGCGCCGATGACCTTGACGCCGATCAGGTAGAAGGCCAGAGCCCAAGGACCCATCAGGAAACCGACGGCGATGGGGAAGGCCACACCGGCCAGTGTCGGCGCGATCATTTCCCGCAGCGACTGGCGCGTCCCGATGTCCACGCAGCGCGAGTACTCGGGCGTGGCCTCGCCAGCCATAAGTCCGGCGATCTCACGGAACTGCCGCCGTACCTCGTCCACCATGCGGAAGGCCGTCCGACCCACCGCCTTCATCGTCTGTGCGGTGAACAGGAAAGGAATGGTGGAGCCAATCATCAACGCGGCGATGTTCAATGGATGGGCCATGTTGAGACCGCGCACAATCGCGAGGGTGGCTCCCTCCGGGTTGGCACCACGGAAGGTGACGAAACTGACCAAATCCTCAGGATGCGCCCCAACCAGCTCAGCAGCGCTGAGAAGGTAGGCGAAGAGGATGACGACGCTGGTCATCAGGGCACAGGACATGCTGTATCCCTTGGTGATGGCCTTGGTGATGTTACCGGCCGCGTCCAGCACGTCCCCGGCGCGACGCACTTCCGCTCCCAGCTCCGCCATCTCGGCGATGCCGCTAGAATTGTCGGCAATGGGACCGAAGGCATCGGCGGCCATGATGATGCCCTTCATCTCGGTGATGCCCAGCGTGGCCGCCGTGATGCCCAGAACACCTGGGAGACCCCCGCCCATGATGTAGAAGGCAATCACGTTCACCACCGCCACCAGGATCTTGAGGATGACGGCGCTCTCCATGCCCCAGGCAAAGCCGTAGATCAGGTTGACCGCTACGCCACTCAGGCCGCCTTGGGCGATCTCCTTGACCGGCCTTTGGGTTATCCCAGTGTAGAACTGCACCAAGAGCGAGACCACGATAGCGGTTGCTAACCCCAGGGTGAGGCAGTAGAAGATGCGAATGTCGTCCAGTACAAAGTAGCCCAAGAAAAAGAACGAAATGACGGAGAATACAGCCGTCACCAAAAAGCCCATGTTCATAGAGACGATGGGGTTCCGTTTCTCCGTTCCACGCACGGCCAGCACGCCCAGCACCGCGCCGACAGCGCCGATAGCGCGACTGAGCAGGGGGAAGAGCACCACCGGCCAGCCGTAGGTGGGGATGAAAGTCAGGCTCACGATCATCGTGCCGATCAGATTGTCGGAGCCGGACTCGAAGAGGTCTGCCCCACGCCCGGCCACGTCGCCCACGTTGTCACCGACCTGATCGGCGATGACAGCGGCGTTGCGCGGGTCATCCTCGGGGATGCCCTGCTCGACTTTCCCCACCAGGTCAGCCGCGATGTCTGCCCCCTTGGTAAAGATACCGCCGCCCAACTGGGCGAATAGGGCGGAGAAGCTGGCCCCGAAACCAAAGCCAACCAGCAGGTGCACGTTCTCTGGATGCTCTGGGGTCACACCAAAGATGATCGCCAGAACAGAGATGCCCAGCAGGTTCAGTGCCACGATGGAGAGCCCCATCGCACCCCCACCCCGAAAGGCGATCATCAACGCCCGTGCGGCCGAGGAACGAGCTGCAGCGGTGGTGCGCACATTGGCCCGCGTTGCCGCGTTCATCCCGATGTAGATAGCAAGCATCGAGAAGACCGCGCCGACGACAAAGCCCAGCGTGATCTGCCATTTCCCCGTCGGCATAGCCACGAGCAACAGGAGGGCCAAAACCGCTACGAAGGGAGCGATAGTGAGGAACTCCCGGCGCAGGAACACATTCGCCCCCACCTGGATGAAGCCTGCGATCTCCTGCATCCGCTCTGTGCCAGGATCCTGTTTTCGCAGCCACCGATATATGGCCACAACCACCGCCAAGGCAAAGACCGCGGTCAGAGGAATAGCAAAGTCAACGAGTCGTGATTGTGTCCAATCCATTGTGCCTCCTTCGAGCAAAGTGTGTTGACCGTGGCAAAACAGGTAAGGATTGTACTCAGAGGATAGGAAATGTCAAATTTGATTTTTCGCCTCAACGGGGTTATACTCTGTGAAGACGATATTCCTACTTGGCACTTGTTCATCTATAGCTTTGCGTTGTAGTGCGCCGATCAAGGCGAAAAACCGCACGAAAGTATAAACTTGCTGTTGAGCAAGTGCTCAGCAAACGGAGGGCAACGACATGGACGATACCATCATACAGTCTACCTTTTTCAGTCAACCTGGCCGACAGAATACCGCACACACGCTCGAAATCGCAAAGCGGCGGGCCGAAGAGCTGAACATCCGCACCATACTGGTCGCCAGTACGCAGGGGGACACCGGCGCGCAGGCCGCGCAGCAGTTCCAGGAGTACCACGTCGTGGTCGTGACCCACGCCGCGGGTTTCCGAGGCCCCAACACCCAGGAGCTGACGGACGAGAACCGGGCCGCTATCGAGGCCGCTGGGGCAAAGATTCTAACCTGCCAGCACGCATTGGGTGGCATCAGCCGCGCCGTGCGCAAGAAGTGGGGTACCTACGCGATAGATGAGATCGTGGCACAGACGCTGCGCATCTTTGGTGAGGGGATGAAGGTCTGCGTCGAGATCGCGCTGATGGCCGCCGACGCCGGGTTGGTACAGGTGGGAGAACCCTGCATCGCAATCGCTGGCACCGGCCGCGGAGCCGATACCGCCGTCGTCCTCGTTCCCGCCAACGTGCAGGAGTTCTTTGACCTGCGTGTGATGGAAGTGCTGGCCAAGCCCCGGCTGGAGTGAGTGAGAGATGGACAAGATAAAAGACCTGGCCTTCGAGCAGGCATTTGCCGAGCTGGAGGAGACTGTCCAGAAGCTAGAGGCGGGAGGGCTGACGCTAGAGGAGAGCCTGACGCTCTTTGAGCGCGGGCAGGCGCTTGCCGCGCGTTGCAACGCTCAATTGGACGAGGCAGAACTCAAGGTCCGCCAATTATCACCGGAAGGCACTGTCCCCTTCGAGCTGGAGGAATAATCAGCAGATCCAGATAGATCTCCCCGAAAGCTCGGTTACATATTGGATAGACGTGAGACTTGCCCCAGAAAGCATCAACGTGAGGGCACAGGCTATCCTTGCACACGCCTGTCAGCGCCTGACCAGCCCCACAACTGACCGCAGTTCCTCCATCTGCAGCATCAGCGCTATGCCCAGATAGGCCGCCGCACCCAGAACGATGCCCCCGCCACCGAGCGCCAGCGCCCCTGCGCCGGATAGCGCGGCCTGCCATCCCAACAGCACTGCCCCCATCGCTAGCGATGCCAACCCGCTCTTGGCGAACGCGGTCAGCGTCTGCCTGCCCTCCAGTCTACCCGTCCGCTGCCGGATCAATACCAACAGCAACACCAGCTCCATCAGCGTGGCGACCGAGTTGGCCAGCGCCAATCCCGCGTGAGGAGGCCAACCCACAGACCCAAAGGCCCCTGGCAGCGTCAGGCTCAGCACCACGTTGAGACCCATCGCCAGGCCACCCACCCACACCGGCGTGAATGTATCGTGCAGGGCATAGAAGGCGCGAGCGACGATCTCCAACCCGGCGTGTCCTATCAAACCCAGCGCGTAAAAGATCAGCGCCCATGTGACCGCCTCCGTCGAGGCCGCCTCGAACGCCCCCCGCTCGAAGAGCAACACCACTAGCGGTTGGCCCAGCACCAGCAGTCCCACCGTGGCGGGAAGACAGAGAGCAAAGATCACCCGCAGGGTCGCGGCCAGTGTGCTCCGCATCTTTTCTCGCTCTCCCTGGGCTACCTGCGCGGCGAAGGTCGGGAATGCCGCCGTTCCCACTGCCTGGGCCAAGACTCCTTGGGGCAGCATCAGCAGCAGCCAGGCGTAGTTGATGGCCGAAACAGCGCCCTCGCCCAAACCTGAGGCCAGGCTGTTGTTGACGATGAAATTCAGTTGGGTTATGGCCGTGCCCAGCATCCGGGGGGCCATCAGTCGTCCTACCTCGCGTACGCCAGGACTATCTAGTCCCAATATGGGAACGTAGTGTGCGCCGTGACGAAGCAGGCCTGGTACCTGCACCATCAGGTGCAGCCCTGACCCCACAACAGCGCCGACCGCCAACCCCATCACGCCGATTCGTGGCCCCAGCAGCACGCCGCCACCGATGATCGATAGATTATAGACTGAGGGCGCCAATGCCGGCAAGAGGAAATGCTGGTGAGCGTTCAGGGCGCCCATCACGATGCCGCTCACGCCAAAGATAATCGGAGAGATCAGCATCAGTCGCAACATGCTGACCGTGAAGGCCTGTTGAGAGCGGTCGAAGCCAGGGGCAATCACGGTTCGCACCAGCGTCGGCGCAAAGACGACCATCAGCCCTGCAGTAGCCGCCAGGATAATCAGCGCCAGATTGACAACCGCTGATGCCATCTGCCAAGCGCCAGCACGGTCTCCCTTTGCGAGATGGTCAGTGAAGGCGGGGATGAAGGCCGAGCCCAGTGATCCACCTGCGACGACCATAAAGACCATCTCCGGGATGCGGGCCGCAGCCAGGTAGGCATCAAGAGCGCCGCTGGTGCCGAACAGGGCACCAATGACCATCTGACGTACCAGGCCCAGGACGCGGCTTACGATAAAGAGCGCCATCACCAACGTCGCCGCTCTGGCGACCTGTCGCCCGTCTCTAGTCACTCGACCCCCTCTGCCTGGGAGTCTTTTCAACGAGCTGGATGTAGAGGGATTCGATCGAGTTGGCGTGTTCTTCCAGGCTCATCGGAGGGCGCACGTTTGCCCGCAGCCGCGCTAGCAGGTCTGGGTCGTCTACCAGTCGCTGAAGCGCGCTTCTCCAGCCAGCTATATCTCCTGGCGGCACTAGTAGACCATCAACGCCATCGCGGACTCGATCGGCCAATGGCCCCAGACGGGATGCGACCACTATCGCACCGGCAGTGAAAGCTTCAGACACAATGAAAGAGAACGTCTCATACCACAATGAGGATACCAACACCACGTCTACTTGGGCCAACGTCTCCCATACCTCCTCCCTTGTCAGCCTGCCCAAGAAGCGTACCTCCGGTGTGGCCTGAGCACGGAGACGAGCAACGTAAGTGGGATCGAAGGATTCGTCCCCTGCGATCCATAGCTCCCCATGCCCCCGAACCCCGCTGAAAGCTTCCACCAAGATGTGGACGCCCTTTTGCCAGGAGAGCCCACCGATGTAAGCGAAACGCACAGATCCATTTGTCCGCTGTCTCTTCCGGGACGTGACTGTAGGAAGCTCGAGCCCAGGCTGGAGCACCAGGAGATCCTTTGTTGGCACATTATGCTTGAATAGATACGTTGCGTACCAACGACGCACAAACTCTGTCGGGGCGATGAGTGCATCCGCCTTCTGCATAATCCGGCGCAACAAGCGGTTACGCCAAGCCAAAAGCCCTATCAAGGGCGGCAGAGCCAACCAGAGCCGGGGGTGACGAGCCCGGGTCAGAGCACACCTGGCACAGTTCAGGTATTCCCCAGGTCCATCGCATATTTCCTGACTGTAGTTGGTCAGCAACTGCGCATTGGCGCACACCCACCAGAAATCCCACAAGGTAATCACGAAGGGAATACCTCGCCGTCGGATAGAGCGAACCAATGATACAGGAAGTCCCATCAGATGCTCGATATGAACCAGTTCGGGATCAGCTTCCTCCAAAACATGCTGAAAGGTGCACGCCATCGGAGGATCTCTGAAGGTGGCCAGGAAGCGGCGTGTTGGGTTCACCACACCAGCCCAAGCTGTCAGGACACGTACACCCTCTTCCTCCGCTCGCTCTTCTTGCCCTATGCCTTCAGCACTGCGACGATGGAATATGGTGATCTGATGCCCCCGCCGACTCAGCGCATGTGTCAGCCAGCGAGTGTAGAGTTCAGTGCCCCCAACGTGCTCTGGCATATACTGATGGACAACATACAGGATGCGCATCCGTTCATTCCCTGCAACTGATTACACCTTCAAACTCCACAGTAGAAAGCACTGTCTTTGACCACATCAGTATACTATGTTAAAATGCCAAGAAGTCAAACCGTCTGAGTAAATATGGATTTATTTGGTCTGCGATGATCCTCGGGAAGAGTACACTCAGCAACAGATGGAACTTGCAGTCATTATCCTGAATTGGAATGCGGCTGCTGATACAATCCGTTGTGCCCGATATGTCGCCGAATGGAAACATCTGCGACCGGTGATTTGGATTGTGGACAACGCCTCTACCGACGACAGTGCTGAGGTCATCCTGCGTGAGTGTGCCAACGTCCGCCTGATTCGTAACTCGACAAACTTGGGCTTTGCTGGTGGCAACAACCGCGGGATTGTCGAATCGCTCGCTGAGAGCAGTGTGTCAATCCTTCTATTGAACAACGATGCCTTCATAGATGAGGAGGATGTCACTCGACTACTAGACACACTTCGAGTAGATGATCGGATTGGGCTCGTCGGCCCATTGCTCTTCGACGCTGATGAAAACGACCGATTGCTCGCAGCCGGTGGGAGAGACCCAGTACGGCACCACCATTCTCACATTCTCACGCTGACGCCCGGCGAACCGATCCGCGTCGTCGAGTATGTGCCAGGGACGGCATTGTTAGCACGAGCCGAGCTCTTTCGTACCGTAGGCCTCCTGGATGAAGACTATTTCTTCGCCATGGAAGTCGCCGACTTGTGTATGCGCGCCGGGCAGTACGGCTATATCAGTGTCGTGGACACTCGCGCCCGGGCCCTTCACGCCCTAGACCGGTCATCGGAGCTTCGAGAGACACTTCACACCTATTATATCATTCGGAACCGGTTTCTTTTCATCCGCAAGTTCTACCCCAGGCAGAAGGCCCTGTTCTACGGCTTCTGGACTCTTTACAGTCTGACGCTATCACTGAAGATACGCGTAAGCGGCAAGCCAACTGCAGCCAAGGCAGTCTGGATGGGACTTCTCGATGGACTACGCGGGCGATTTGGGGGACAAAACGAGCGCGTGCTATCTGTGTGTTCGGTATGAACATCCTCTATCACCTCACTATGCTTCCTCCCAAGATGCCAGAGTGTGAGGCTATCTCTCAGGAAATCAGCGCGCTGCGCAGCCATTTTGGCGGCGACTTGAATTACCTCAATCCGAATCAACACTCCCCTATCTACGTGCCCAGGGTGCTGTTTGGGTTTCACCAACTGAAGCGACTGCGGGCCTTGGAGATCAAGACCAATCTGCACATACACCATGTTTACAACCCCGATCCATTTCCCTTCCCCATCCTGCGCTTATTGCGATGCCCTGTCGTCTACTCGCTGACCGGGGGTGTGGAAAGACGACCCAACATTCCCTTCCTCGCATCTGTGGGCGCCATTACCGTAGCGGACGAGAAGATTATGGAACGCCTCGAATCATGGGGATTGGACAATGTCGCTCTGGTGCCCCCGGGCATTGACACAAGCCGGTTCACTTGTTCCCCCTTCCCGCTGCAATCGGAAGTCAGGTTGATGGTGGGATCAGCGCCGTGGACACGGGCTCAGTTCAAAACAAAGGGAGTGGAAGCCCTGCTGGAAGCTGCACGGCAATCATCGCGACTGCGTCTCGTTTTCCTATGGCGAAGCGTGTTGGTCGAAGAGATGGAATGTCGCATGCACCGCAAGGGAGTTGAGAGACAGGTGGAGATTCTGAACAGGAGAGTGAACGTCAACAAAGTACTAGCTGGCGTGCATGCCAGTGTTGCCCTGGCCGCCGGTCCGGCCATCATCCGTGCCTACCCCCATTCACTGATGGAATCCCTGGCCGCCGGGAAACCTGTTGTCGTCAGCCGGTGCATCCCGATGGCGGATTACGTAGAGCGAACGGGATGCGGTGTAGTAGTAGAGGACGTTACCCCAACCGACATTCTCGCTGCCATCGAGTTGTTAACAAGGGAATACAGAGCCTTCCAAGAATCGGCCTGGCAGGTAGGGAAGAGGGATTTTTCGCAGCAGGCAATGATTACCTCCTATCATGGGGTCTATGAACGCGTCTTGGAATCAACGAACCGACCATAACGCAAGCAGGAATCCTGCCCGGAGAGCAGGACAGGAGACCATGAAGGCGACCCTGTTCCTGATCCTGGCCCTGGTGATCTTTTTCTGGCCCGCCGTGTTTAGTGAGCGGGTGTTGTTACCCGCCGATCTGATCTTCGATCTCGATCCTTTATGGCAGCCTCTTGCACCAGAGAACTACACTCACCCGGGCAATCCGCTTCTATCCGATCAAGCCTGCCAGTTCTTCCCTTGGAAGGTTTTCACCCGGCGCATGCTTGCTCAAGGCGAGCTACCTCTGTGGAATCCATACACCGATGGAGGGGGGCCTTTCCTTGCTAATGCACAGTCAGCCATACTCAGCCCGTTCAATCTACTCAGCTACCTTGTTCCTCTGTATCCTTCCTACGTCGTCACCGCCATTCTTCGCCTGCTGGTAGCTGGCACCTTTACATTTCTTTTCGCCCGCGAGATTGGCCTAGGTAGACCGGGGGCACTGCTTGCTATGGTAGCCTTTGCTTTCAGTGGCCCTCTGATCGTATGGCTCGGGCATCCCCACTCCTTCGTCATTGTCTGGCTGCCAGCGATGCTGCTTACCATCGAGAGAGCACTTACACGCAGAAACAGGCTATACGTTATCGCCAGCGGTCTCGTCGTTGGAGCACAGTTTCTAGGGGGGCATCCTGAGACGTCTTTCCATGTGATGTTAGTCTGGACGGTGTACGCTCTGTACCGGGCTATCTCTCTCGAAGGATGGCGGTCACCGAGACTACTTCCCCAACTTGCACGGATCGCCACAGCAGCAGTGATGGGCATATTGCTAGCTGCGGCACAATTACTCCCCTTTTTGGAGGCACTCGCTCATAGCGCCACTCTGTCTGCCAGAGTGGCCGAGGCATCCAACGGTGTACCTTCTCTTCTGTCATCCCTTCTCTTCGAGTGGCACGACTGGCCCACGGTGATCACGGCTCTTCTGCCCCAGTATTTCGGCACCGAGATTGACGGCAGCTACTGGTTCCCCTATAGCAACTACTCGGAACAAAACGCTTATGTGGGCGTGTTGCCCCTGGCGCTGGCGACGATGATCACTTTTCGCTGTGCTAGGCATCGTCCCTCTGCTCGCCGAAACCTAGTTCTGTTTTTTGCGCTTATAGCCGCAATCTGCCTGGGCATCGCGCTACGCCTGCCACTACTAAACGTCGTCAATTACCTGCCTCTCTTCAACCTGGCGGCGAATGGGAGAATGCGCCTGATCTATGCCTTTGCTGTCGCCGTCCTATCCGGCCTGGGACTGGACGAGATCGTCAAGGAACACGAACACAGCCCCCACATCACTTTGCGTGCCCTGATCTCATTGGCGTTGGCCAGTCTGCTCCTCATCACACTTGCCTATGCAGGCTTTGCCATCTTCAAGGACGAGGTCATCCGCTCCGGGCGTGACTTTATGGAGGCAAACTGGGGCACACCCTACCTCTCACGGCCTCTGCAGTACTACTACACCCTGGTCGAGGAACGGTATGAGAAGAAGCTGGCCCTGTTCCATCCCAGCAACATTGTGATGTATTTGCCCGTACTTGTTTGTCTCGCCTGGTTCGCGTTGCACCGATGGGTGCACAAGCAGCGTCTCAGCGCGAGGATATGGTCTTACGCCGCTCTGGGCTTGACCATATTTGACGTCCTCCTGGTTGGCATGCCATTCAACCCCACTACCGCCCCTCAACACATTTTCCCAACACCAGGCGCTATCCAGTTCCTGCAACAGGATCGTGACATCTACCGAGTCAGCGGAACCGACTTGATCTTGTATCCGAACAGTGGTATGGTCTTTGACATATTCGATATACGAGGATATGATGCCATTGTCCCTCGTCGATATACGAACCTGATTGACAGTCTGGAGGGTCACTATCGCTTCCACTTTCACTCGCTGTTCGTGAAAGGCCAGTCTCCCCTCTTCGACTTACTGAATGTGAAGTACATCCTCACCGACCAGGAACTGGATGGGAAGTGGAAGCTGGTCTATAGGGATGCAGGAAGCGTTAGAGTCTACCAGAACGGAAACGTGTTGCCCCGGGCTTTCGTCGTTTACCGCGCCGAAATTGTGGACACCGCTGCCCAGTCGCTAATGCGCGTAACGGACACCACATTTGACTTTCGTGAGAGGGTCGTGCTGGAGGAGATGCCCACAGGCTGGACGGAGCCGCCGGAGGGGCCTATTTCTGCCGTCGTCCAGATCGTCGATTACCAGGCCAATCGAGTCAGGTTGGAGGTTGAGACGGCGGCCGATGGTCTGCTCGTTCTAACCGATACGCATGCGCCGGGATGGACAGCCCTGCTGGACGGATATCCCACGCCAGCATACGTTGCCAACCACGCCTTCCGCGTTGTCCTGGTGCCAAGTGGCACACACCAGATCGAGTTTGTGTATAAACCACTGAGCTTCACGATCGGAGCGGCGACCAGTCTGCTTACTATGACAACTTTACTACTCATCCCCCTCGCTGTTCGAACCAAACGCCCCAGAGGCTCAGAGCAGTGAAAATCCTCCACGTAGTTCAAGGCTATCCTCCATCTACAGGAGGCTCCCAATGGCTCGTGAAGAACCTATCCGAGCAACTCGTCTCACGCTATGGAGACAAAGTAGTGGTTCTCACCACGGTTGCCTACAACATAGAGCATTTCTGGCGCCCTGACGAGCGTGCAATGCCCGCCGGAACAGAGGAAATCAACGGGGTGACAGTGCGCCGTTTTGCGGTGTTCAATCGCCTGAATGCGCTGCGTAGGCTAGTCGCCGGTGTAGCGTACAGGCTCCACCTGCCCTACAACGACTTGCTGCGCACCATCCAGACCGGCCCATTGATCTCCGGAATGATTGAGGCAGTCGCCAACAGCGGAGCGGACGTGGTGTTCGCTACCGCTTTTCCCCTCCTCCACATGTACTATGCTCTGAGGGGGGCTCAACGTGCTGGCATTCCCATCGTCTTTCTAGGCGCGCTTCACACGGCTGACACATGGGGCTACGACCGTAACATGATCTATCGAGCGATTCAGCAGGCTGATGCCTACATCGCTCACACAACCTACGAGCGTGACTATTTGATCGAGCGTGGGATTCAAGCAGACAAGATGTCAGTGGTTGGAGCCGGTGTGGATATCGGCGCCTTTTCCCAAGCCGACGGTATGAGAATAAGACACCGGTATGGATGGGGAGAGGCACCGGTTATCGCACTCATAGCCAAGCAGACCGCACGCAAGCGGTTTGACACTCTGCTGAGGGCCATGCGACAGGTGTGGACCACGCATCCCGACGCTCGATTGCTGCTCGGAGGCGCACGGACTCCCTATTCTCGCCAGCTTGAGGAAATGATCCGCGCGCTCCCGCCCTCACAGCAGGCCCATGTCGCCCTGGTCAGCGATTTCTCAGAGGAGGAAAAACCCCATCTGCTTGGGGCCTGTGACATCTTTGTACTGCCATCCGGCCAGGAATCCTTCGGCATCGCTTTTGTTGAGGCCTGGGCCTGTGCCAAGCCGGTCATCGGCGCTCGTATCGGAGCAATACCGTCCGTCATTGATGAAGGGCGCGATGGCCTACTGACCACGTACCAGGACGCCGACGACCTGGCGCGAGCCATCAGGGATCTACTGCGAGGTCCACAGCAGCGCATACAGATGGGCCGGGCAGGACGGATAAAGGTGCTAGAGCATCACACGTGGGAGATTGTAACCGACCGTGTGCGTACTGTGTACACTGAAGCAATCTCCCGCCACGCTCAAGGGAAGCGAGTAGATTTGAAAGAGGGACAGAACAACCTGGGCTGAGGCGAATGGTCTGCCCCCCCTTTGGCGCTGATAAGCTGGCTCAGTAGCTACGTGCGACTAGCGGCAAATAAACTCGCTCGACGTTACCAACGTAGACGTAAACCGCAGAGGTTGCGGGACTGCCATCAACGGCTTCCCCCTCGGCGGTTCCAGTGATAACCACCGTCCCAAGCAATTGCCAACCAGACGCAGCAAGACCAACGGTATTAATGTCGAATCGCACAGATGTACTGGTGACAACCGTGCCAGAGGAGGGGATGACCTGCAGCCTGGCGATCGCTTCAGTGATGGCCCAATCAAACTCGCCATCCCCCTCATTTTCCAGCCGCACATACCGTGTCTCCGTACTGCCCGATCCAGACTGGTGCAATACGCGGACTTTCGTCGGGAATGCCAGCTTGGGCGGTTGGGGTGGCAGTGAATACAGGCCCGTCCGGGCCACGTCGTGGTGGAACATGGGCCAGGGGCGCTCAGCACTGCTACTGCCGCCCACATCCCAGATGGTAACCATACCCTGGTTTCCGGAGCTATTCGCGCCCCCGATCACAACCTCCAACTGACCATCGTTATCCACGTCGTCCACAACGGGTGGACTGGACAGTGTGTTCGAGCTCACAAACGCGGGGCCGTCAGCGCCATTAGCTTCGACCGTTGAAAGGCCCCACGACCACCGGTTCAGAACCAGGATTTCGATGGACCCATCCCCATCGTAGTCTGCCAGCACGGGAGAGTAGGGTAGACCATTGGGGTTACCCCAGGCGATAGGATTGTCTGGAATCATGGGGAATCCACTCACGTTGCTGCCATTGCCATGCCAAGCGTATAGAGAGGTACAGGTAGCAGGGAAAGGGTCACCCTCAGCGCCACATCCGATGATAACCTCCAAGTCGTCGTCGCCGTCCAGATCACCCAACGCGGGCGAAGCCGGCATATTACCACCCGTGGTCTTTGGCCATCCGGGCAAAGGGCTGCCATTGTGATCCCAGGCGTACACCTTGTTCCCCCCAGACGATTCGTATGTTCCAGTCCCCACCACGATATCCAGCCAGCCATCACCATCTATGTCGCCGATGGCAGGTGAGGACTTTAGATTCTGAGACGCCTCCACACGCAGGAGGCGCGAACCATCGCTTTCGTAGACGTAGAGAAAATAAGGGGGAGTATAGCCTGGGTTGTCATCCGTCGCGAAGATGATTTCCAGCGCACCATCCTTGTCTATATCCGCCACAGCGGGAGAGGCCCACCCGCCGCGATAGATTTTCTCGTCGGGGGGGAGGTCGGGGCTGATTGGCCAACCGGTCACGTATGTCCCGCCGTGATGCCATACGTGAAGGCGGCGGTCAAATCCCTCCACTATCACCTCCAGGTCGTTATCACCGTCCAGATCAGCAAGGGTTGGAGAAGACCAGATGCCGTCCCAACAGCCGTCGGGGTTGCTGGCCCCTCCTCCTGCTCCCACTATGTCGAGTTTAGGTTGCGGCCACCCGGACATCACAGAGAACGACCAAGCAGAGTTGTAGCTGTAGACCAATACGCCGCCGTTGCGGTGCTGCGCCGGATCCCCCCCGGTGGTGACGACGATTTCCAGATCTCCATCGTTGTCCAAGTCCCCGACTGCCGGGGCCGAGCGAATATCGCTCACGGTTGTATAGGTACAACTAGGGGTTTCGGCACCAGTCGGGTCGAGATCCTGCGCAGTCTGTCGTGACCAGACCTCCGACCAAGATGAGCCGTTGTAGGCAATCACGTATAACTTGCCGTCCCGCCCACCAATGACGATCTCCTTATCACCATCTCCGTCAAAGTCGGCCACCGCTGCACTTGACTGCTCGATACGCTCTCCGCTTAGGGTCACACTCGTATCAGTTGGAGCTGCGCGCGACGGGGAAAGCCCGGGGGCAGATTGCCAGATGATTCCCAGCACAAGCACCAGGACGGTGACAATGACCATTGCCGATACTCGAGTGCGTTTCCTTTTCACCTTGCGTAACCTCCTGTACGTGTTGTCTTTGATCAACGAGAAATCGGTGTTGACTCGCACAGTTGTACCTACAACCAAGGACTCCGAATGGTCTCACTGAGCAAGCGACGGTACTTCTCGATGACATGATCCCACGTGTAGTTATCCTTCACGTAGCGCTTGCCCCTGCGTCCCATTAACTCGCAAAGACGCTGGTTACTCACCAACAGTTCCAGACTGGCCTCAAATTCAGGATAGGTGAGATAATACAGCCCGGCATCGCTGCGCAAGCAGTGACCTCGCAGGACAGGACTGGATCCGTTACACAACACAGGTGTCCCCATCGCCAGGCTTTCCAGAAAGGCGATGCACAGGCTCTCCAGTTTTGAGGGCATCAGAAGCAGTTCGGCACCGGCAATGGCGTTGAACTTATCCTCATCCGATACGAATCCCAGCGAGACGACGTCATCCCTATCCGGTATGGGAATCTCGACACGCCCAACGAGCACCAGGGTAAGTGGCCCGGGGCGCGTGTCCTTGTATCGCACGAAGAAATCGAGCAACTCGGCGCAATTCTTGGAGTGGCTCACACGCCCTACGTAGACAAGATAGGGTGCGCGGACACTGTATCGCTGACGGAACGCTCCCGGCTCTATGCGCCTCGGCACATCAACACCCACCCCCACCACTTCGCCGGGGATATACCCAACGCCAAACAGGTCCTCCAGCAACTGCTTTTCTTCAAATGAATTGTAAAGGATAGCGCGCGGGGAATGGAATAACGCCTGGTATATGTTCAGATAGATCGGAGATTCGTCGTGGGCCGTAGGCACCAGCAGGGCGCGATCTGCCACCAGGCGCAGCCCGAGTACAGTAGGATAATAAATGTAGGTGAAAAAGACAAATGCGTCGTAGGTAAAACGGTGCTCAGAGATATAGCGTAACAAGGCAGGGACAACTGGCCCCTGGGCGTGCAGCCAATCCAACTCGTCTTGTAGGGTGTGCGGATGGCCGAAAAGCCGGGCCGAGCGCGTGCCGAACTTTGCCTCGCGCGTTCGGACGTTCGGAAAACGTCGCACCGGGATACCGTTGACAGTGTCCAGGCCCGCCGGATAAACGTTCTCCCAAGTCACATAGTCCTGCGCGCAGGTGGTCAGCACCTCGATCTCAAAGTGCGGAACCAGGCGTTCTACCACTTGCCGGCAAAGAAGTTCCCCTCCACCACTCACCTCAAGGCCGTATCTTTGGACGACAAAGGCGATTTCTGCACCCATGTTACTCTGTATTGCCCAGCGACTCCAGGTATTGACGTGCGATCTGTCGTGGGCTTAGCTGTTCTCGCAAGAGACTGGCGGCCTCTGCCAGGCGATCGTAACAATCAGGATTCTGAATCTGTACCATTGCCCGGCGCAACTCCTCGGTAGTCCCCACTGTCAAGCCAGCCCTACAAAGATCAGAAAAAGCGGGTATGTCCGAGAAGACAGTGGGTTTTCCTGCCCCTACCGCCAGGCTGGCGACGCCACTCTGGTAGCCATGTGAGTAGTACATGATGACAGCGTCTGCTGCCATGAGGTACTGCTCCATGCGTTCATAATCCTGGATCAAACGAACGTGCTCTCGGTGGGCACTCCGCGATACGCAGGTCTGTATCTCTGACAGATAACCGGGATCACGTTCGGACTCGGTGCCAACAATCCACAGTTCGGCATCGGGCGGAAGCTGTCCGATCACCTCGGTGATCCTTTTGCGTCGGAAGAGAAAGCCTGGAATTATGAAGGCGAAACAGCCGGTCGGCAACCCCAACTCCTGCCGTAGTCGCTCTCGATCACCCTCAAGCCGCTTGACGACGTGGGGCACGTAGCGCACCTTGTCCCTATGGGCCAGAATCAGGTCAATGCTCTCGGCAGCTTTGGGCGAATGGACCAACACGATATGAGGCAACCATCCCATCAGCAGTAGCCGCACACGCAGCATCATGAAATGCAGCACCACGTCAACTGCGAATGGCAGCAGCTTGATCATCTCAAGTAGTCCATATTGCGAAACTGGACGGGCCAGGTGCCACTCAATCTTTCTGACCTCGGGGAGTTTTGCTGGCTCAATCTCGTGTACCGAGAGCACAATCCGCTTGCGCTGAAAAAACCGCAGCCAGGCCATTGCGCGGACAAGCCCGCCCGCCCAGAAGATGCCAGGCTCATACTCAAAGATGACGACCTCGTCCTCACGTCCTATCTGCCGCACGCAGCGTACCAGGTCCCGATTGTCGTGCCGTCTGACACCTATGTAGCGGACCGTGTGTCCGAGGTCCTGGAATCCTCCCATCAAGATATGGGTATACTCGCGGATGCCACACCGCCCGGTACTGCTAAACAGCACGATATTCATACACTGTGATCCATCAACGCCCTGAGACGATGTCAACGGGCCGCAGAGCCTATGCCCGCATCTATTCTTCCAACAGGTTCAAGGGCTCCAGGTACTGGCGTGCAATCTGCTCTGGACTCAATTGCTCTCTCAGGAGGCGAGTCGCTCTGACCAATTGATCGTAGTATGACGGTTCTTGGATCTTTACCAAGGCCTGACGCAGTTCAAGCGGTGAGCGGACGGTGATGCCGGCGGGCTTGAATGGGTCGAAGCCAGGCAGATCCGAGAATACACAGGGCTTTGCTGCCCCGACTGCCTGAGAAGCAACAGCGCTCTGGAATATCTCTCGATAAAACAGTACCACCGCATCGGCTGCCTGGATGTAAGGCCTGATCTCGTATTCCTGAATGATGCGCACTTGGCTTGCTTTGCGACTGTTCTCCACATGCGCTTGGATTTCTTCCACATAGTCTGCCTCCCGCTCGGAGGTGACACCCACTACCCAGAGCTCCGTGTCGGGTGGCAGTTGCTCGATTACCTCGATAATCCGCTTGCGCCTGAGTATGAAGCCGGGGATGATAAACACAAAGGGCTCCAACGGCAACCCCAGTGCTTGTCGGGCCTCGTCCCGATCCCTCAAGAACGGCTCGACCGCCAGGGGAACGGTGAAGACTTTGCTGAATCTTGAGGGGTGAAGGCCGATTCTCAGGTGTCCCACAGTTGCCCCGGAGTGGACGATGATCACGTTAGGAAGGCCAGTCAGCATCAGCAGGGCGAAACGGAGCTGAATATACCTCAATGCTGCCAAAGACGCCAGTCGAAGCACTCGTGCAACCTCCCAGACACCTCTGAACTTTACCTCCGCCTCCCACAGATATTGGGTCACGAGATATTCGTCAAACTTATCCAGCGAGAATTCATGGATAGAAAGGAGGATCTTCTTTCCCCGCAGACAACGTACCACAAACATCGCCTGTATCACGCCGTATGGCCAGAAAACTCCCGGCTCATACTCGAAAATGATCACTTCATCTTCTGGGGTCAATTGACGCATCTTCTGCCTCAGATCACTATTGTCGTGCTGCTGGACACCGATGAAGCGAGCCTGATGCCCGGCATTCTGGAACCCTCTCATCATGATCTGAGCGCACTCGTAAATCCCGCACTGTCCTGCACTGCTGACCAGTACAATGTTCATGTCTCGATCTCGTCGCCGGCGTTCTGCGCAACGTTATAATCAGGATGCGCGTTTGGAGTCACACTGCTGCCTACACGCCCAGGCGATGGAGAAGTCTCCTTAGCTGTACTTCCACCCCTTCAGGTAAAAAGTCCTGAAGCCGCTCGCGTTGCCGGGCGATGATCCGACCCCGCAAAGCGTCATCCTCGACGAGCAGCCCGATCAGCTCTGCCACCGCGGCATAATGCTTGCTTGTCACTAGCACGCCGCTGCCATCCAACGTCTCAGGTAGGGCGGCTGCCCTATATGCGACAATCGGCACTCCGAAGTACATGCTCTCCAACAGCGGTACCCCGAAGCCTTCGTGCTCACTCATACTGAGATAGAGGCTAGCACACCGGTAATACGCCGTTAACTCCGAGCTACTCACGTGACCGGTGAACACAACATCTGACAGGTTCAACCGTTTCACCAGAGCCTGCAGAAACTCTAGATAATGTTCCAGACCATGCGCCGATCCAACCAGCAGAAGCCGAGCGTCTGGGCGCACAAAGCGCTTGAGATAGTAGAATGCTAGGATCAGATCCTCAAACCGTTTGTTGGGAGAAATCCGTCCCACGAACAGCACGTTGAGGCCACCCTGCCAGCGCTTTAACACTTTCCGATTCGGGCGGGCAGTATAACGTGCTGGATCGAAGACAATCGGCAGAACCCCCAGGCGCGTCCATCCATGCTCCGCCAATTCCCGGCAATTGTATTCCGAGACCCCCCATCCTTCCTCGGTCAACGTGCTCAGTTGTCGCAATTGCTGGCGTCCTGCTTGCGCAGCTTCGAGGTAAACGTCGTTGATGCCGGCGAAGTATGTATGGGGTGTGATATTGTGGTACAGCACTACCTTCCGATCTGGAATCTGCTCCAGCCAATCCATCACCTCTTGAGAATAGCCCAATGAAAAGTGCAGCACCAGTATGTTCCCTGGCGATGAATAGCGGGCATACTGCGTGATCTGTCGTGCGCGGCCTTCGAAGTGGGTGGGCAAATGCTCGCAGAATATCTCGCTTCGATATCCCAGGCGCCGCAGTAGACGCTGTATGCTGAGCACGTGATTGCCAACCGCATCCCCGTAGGAGACTGTAGGGTGGAACTGGTGCACTTGGATTGCCATCCCCCTCATTCCTGCGTCCGCCGGAGATCCTCAATCTCTTGGCGCAGGCGCGCGTTTTCTTGTTCCAGATCTCTCAGCAGTTGTACCACCCTCCGGTTGAGACTAGACTGCTTTCGTAGAGAGGACATCAGATAGCGCCGGATTTCGTCATTGATGATCCGCCGCACGACCGCGTGAATTGGACCCAAGATCGGTATGCGCCAGTCAATCACATAATGGCGAGGTACGATATCACAATCGCGTCGCCGGATCGAGAGGGTTGGGCTCGCTCCCTGCTCACCGGACAAGTCCTCGATCATCTCCTGCCAGAGGGCATCCGCAACGGATATTGGGTTCTCCGTATCTCCGGAGAACACCATACCGTCCCGACGAGCGATCCGCTCACGAATCCGCCGCATAATCTCCTGAACGTTGACACCCTCATCCGAGATCTCAAGCCAGTCTTTGTTCATAGCCCTGCCACTCCTAGTTCCCTATCCGCCAAACAAATCCGAGTTCTTATCTACCCACTTCCACAGACGTCCTATACCCTGCTCAACAGAGGTTGAGGGATACCACCCCAGTTCTTGTCCCGCCTTACGAATATCGCTGACATATACAGGTTGGTCACCAGGACGCCAATCGGAATATGTCACACGGATCGAGCGCCCAGCGAGCTTTTCCAATAGAGGGCCAAATTCAGCCCAGATAGACATTGTGTTTGCCGGCCCACCGCCGATATTGTAAATCTGCCCCATCGACGTGTGAATGCGCGTTGCCGCTGCCTCGTAGGCCGCGATCAAATCATCAATCCACAATACGTCGCGCACCTGTTTGCCATTCCCGTAAATGGTGATTGGCCGGCCTAACCGCGCAGCGATGCAGAAATGGGCTACCCAACCCTGATCTTCCACACCGAACTGGCGTGTGCCATAGATGCAGGACTGGCGGAACACCACGGTCCGCATCCCATAGATGCGAGCATAATCTCGCACGTACTGATCCCCACAACCTTTAGAACAGCCATAGGGGGAATGAAAATCGAGAAGCTGATCCTCCGAGATCCCAAGTGGAAAGTCACGATAATGGTAGCGTCTTTCGTCCTCAACGATAGCGACCTCCTCCATACCCCCATACACTTTGTTGGTCGAGGCGTAGAACACGATGGCTTGCGGCGCTACGGCGCGTACCGCCTCCAGCACGTTGAACGTCCCCAGGGCGTTACTCTCAAAATCCTCGCGCGGATTTACGACGGAGGTCGTTACGGCAACTTGTCCTGCCATATGATATACCCGATCCGCGTCGGACGGCATAGCGTCTTCCAATACGCCCGAATCACGGATGTCGCCCAAAGTGAAGGTCAACAAGTCACCGTGTCTCTCGCGAAGCCAGGCCAGATTGACATCCGTGCCTTTGCGAGACAGGTTATCAAACATGATCACGCGGTCCCCTCGGCTCAGATGATAATCTGCCAGGTTGCAGCCGATAAAACCAGCACCGCCGGTGATAAAGATGCTCATTGCCAACTATAGCTCCTTGATTGAGTTCACTCCCAAGATCAATGCAGCCTGTAAGTGTCCGTGTTTCACTGTTCTCACCCCCCAAAGACCCTCCCCATTATCGTCCTTCCTGATCTCGATTGACCCCCAGCACACTACGTAATGCGTCAATCTGCTGGCGGATACCGGCGATTTCGTCGTCATCTGTCCGGTCTGCCCGCTCCGCCTCCAGAAGAGACACTTGCGCTGCCACTAGACTCAACCAGGCCTCAATCCGGCTCAGGCGACTCTCGAGTTCCTGTTGCCCCTCTACCGAGGCATGCGATATCCCTTCCGCAGTCGTAAGGTATACTGACAGACGATCAAATACCTGTCGCATCGATTGAATCGTCTGCTGGTTGAAAGCCACCTGGCGCTCGAACGTCGGATCTACGTATGGCTCCCGCAGGTGAGAGGTCAAGTTACGCCGGAGCCAGGCAACCAATGGCCCCACTACCGGTATCTTGGAGCGCACGGTGTAGTCACGCATCATCACGTCGGCGGCGTCTTCCAGCCGTCCCAGATCGCCCTTAAGCAACACGTCGTGAACTACCAACGCTGCTTCCTCCTCTTCGGCGTCAGGTTCTGCCGCCACCGGTTGCACGAGCAGCGAACGAGGACGTGGGTAAGGCTGATCGGGTAGCCAAGCCGTGGCCTCGGCGATGATCTTGGCCCACGCAGCCTCATAGCTCTCCAATGAGAATTCCCGCGCCCGGGCCAGTCCACGCCGCACCAGTTCCCCACACAGGCCATCGTCAGTCAACACCCGCGCAATCCCTTCAGCCATATCAGCGGCATCTCCCGGTTCGGCCAGCAACCCAGCCTCGCCGACTACCCAGGGATGAGCCGTGGCTCGGCTGGCTACGACCGGGATCCCGGAGGCCATGGCCTCGATGAGCGGCACACCAAAGCCCTCGTGCAGACTGGCCGTGGCGTACACATCGGCCAAGCGATAATAGGCTGGTAAATCTTTCACGACTCCAGTGAAAATCACGTCATCGGCCACACCCAGTTCGGCGGCGCGATCCCGGGCGTGAGTAACGGTCTCCTGGATGGCTGGGTTACCCCTATCATCACCGACCAACAGCAACACTCCGTTAGGCACCTCCTGTTGTAGCAGTGGCAGTGCCTCCACAAGCAGGTCAATCCGTTTGTTACCAGCCATTCGCCCGACGAAGAGAATCACCCGCCGACCCTCCAGGCCATATTCCTTGACCAGTGCCATATCCTGTGGACCAGGGTGAAACCGATCTAGAGCCACGGCCAAGGGCAACACTCGGATGCGGTCACGTTCGCAGGCGTACTCATAAACCAACTGATCGGCATTGAAAGGGCTGTCGGCGACGATCAAGTCAACATAGTGAGCAAGGGAGCTAATGCTCTGCTCGCTATGTCGTAGGGTCTCCTGCTCGAAAGAACTTTCCCATAGTTCTGGCGGTGTGACGTTGTGATAATAGAAAATCACCGCCCCACGGTCTATCCCCTTGATACTCTCCACCAGTGGATGGCGTCCAGGATAGTGATAGACGTACAGGTCGGAGCGGCCGAAATGCCTATCACGACGGGCAATCAGATCAGCCAGGCTGACTACATGGGTCAATGCCACAACATCCTCTGGTACGCCTTGAGGCGGATACAGCACATAGATCTGCACCTCATCTCCCCGCCTCCGGAAGAAACGTACCTGGTTCAGCAGACACTGACCGATAGCATCGTAAGCCACCAGGTTTAGGTTGATCAGACTAACGCGCATAAGACATCCCTTCTGAAGTGCGACTTGTCACTTACCAATGATCGACTGCTCCTAGGAATACCTGCCAGGGGAACGGATACCGGCTGGCGAGCGGATGAAAATAGCGACTTGCTAGACGACGAAATGCAAGAGCACCCCAATGTTGCCAGTGGTCCTCATCATCTCCGAGACGCGAAAGGTTTTTCCCCCTCAGCAGGTTAGACAGGCGAAACAAGGGCTCGTGGGGAACGCTTATCAAGCAGTAATGCCGGGTCACCCGCTGCAGTTCCGAGAGGGCTAGCTCAGGGTGCGCCAGGTGTTCCAACACCTCGTTGCAAATGACCAGGTCAAATGACCGGTCTGCAAATGGTAGAGCATTGACATCACCAGGCTTGAACATGACTGCTGGATGCAGTTCTCGCCCCCGTGCCAGGGCCTCCATGTCCACGTCTATTCCAACAATCAAGGTGTCAGATCGTTCTTCTAGCAAACGCTGACTGACAAATCCCTCAGCGCAGCCAGCGTCGAGGACCGTGGAAGTCTGGAGCGAACGAGTCAGAGCCATGACAGTATTCAGGAAATTCCTGAGCAAAAGGCGCTGCAAAGGATTGCGACTTTGGTACTTTTGCCAGTTCCCACACACACTCACCCTAGTCTTCTCCTTATCGAATAGTCGGTCCGCCGCGTGACCAATAGGCTGGCGAGCATCTCGCCCAGCAGCCCCAACGAAAAGAACTGAATGCCAACGATAATCAGTAACACTCCTAACGTCAATAGCGGACGGTCACCGATTGGACGATCCCCCTTAAACCAGAGCACTGCCAAATAAAGCGAGACAAATGTACCACTGAGGAACGAGAATATGCCCATCCATCCAAACAGGTGTAAGGGCCGGCGCGTGTACCGGGTCAGGAAAAGAACAGTCAGCAAGTCGAAAAAGCCCCGGTAGAACCGTGAGGCACCAAATCTTGACCGACCAAAACGACGTGGGTGATGAAGCACCTTGATCTCTCCCACTCTGAATCCATGCCAATGGGCCAGGACAGGAATATACCGATATAACTCCCCGTAAATCGCTATCTCCTCAGTGACCTGTCGCCGATACGCCTTGAAGCCACAATTGAAGTCGTGGAGGCTAACGCCACTCATATACGACGTCACCACATTGAACAGACGTGAGGGCAGGGTCTTGGCAAGTGGATCACGACGAGGAAACTTCCAACCGGAGACGATGTCGTAAGGTCCCTCATCCAACGCCTCCAGGAAGCGGGGAATCTCTCGCGGATCATCTTGCAGGTCAGCATCCAGCGTCAGGATGACACCGCCCTGCGCCTCGCGGAAACCGGCAGTCAACGCCGCCGCCTTGCCAAAGTTGCGCCGAAACTGAATGGCCCTGGCACGCGGCATAGCCTCGACGATCCGTATTAGTTCTGCGAAGGTATCGTCAGTGCTACCATCATCCACAAAGATGACCTCGTACCTTTTTCCCAACGAAGCAAGAACGGAATTCACCCGCTCGGCCAGCAAGCCGATGCTCCCGGCTTCGTTGTAAGCTGGGATCACAACGGAAATCTCGGCAGATACGTGCTTTCGTTCATTCATCCAGAGGTAGTACCTCCACCACTCCTATCCAAACGCCGTTATCAGATACGGACTCCGAAGCAGACAACACGGAGAGCCGTTCCTTCGTCGCCTCCAAGTACATGCCCACCTGGATGTGATAAGTGCCAGGGGGTAGATCGGGTGGAATGAGCACTGGATGAGCATCCCGCACTGAAACACCCGGCGACCACTGGGAGGTAGACCATCTCCAGTGGTCGGGCTCCGCATCGTGCTGCGCCACCAGTTGGCCCTCTGGGTCCATCAGGTGGACAAAAACCTTGTAATCCTGCATAACGTTGGTCTGGGCACGCCAAGTCAGAGTAACTATCAGCACGTCACCGGGATACACAGCCCCCTGGCTCAGAGCAAAACGTATCAGCGACAGTCCTCCATCCAGCCTGATGTCAACAGGACGCTCTACGTTATGAGTGATCGATTCCAGCGAGAGATCCGTGGCTCCTGTCCTAACGTAGACTTGCCCCACTCTGACGCGACCATTCTCATCTGCTAGTTGAGACGCCTCTGGAACTAGGTACCACCCAGTGTCTCTTTCCACACCGATCCACATGGCATAATTCAGCGAGGGATAGTTGGCTGGAACGG
>Ga0180438_10002576_pt1 | contig 29257 bp, 26 predicted proteins | sample SS_ome_12_FD_132455 | JGI IMG/M metagenome (GOLD analysis project Ga0180438, IMG submission 132455) | Hypersaline lake sediment archaeal communities from the Salton Sea, California, USA - SS_3_D_2 metaG | ecosystem: Environmental > Aquatic > Non-marine Saline and Alkaline > Hypersaline >...
CCCGCGTCGAAGGCGTCGCCCGTCGCCGCCACGTTCGACAAATGGAACGGGGGCCGCACAAACGCCAATCGCTCGGCGATTTCTTCCAGCGTGTTCAGCGCCGCGTCGATGCGGCCGGCGTGGGGTTCATCCAACCGGCGATAGCGGATCGTCCGGCCGTCGATGCCGGAAAGCCGGGCTAACTGCCGGTCCAACAGCGCCGCCGGTGGCATCTCGACATTGCAGACAACGGCCCGCAATGCGGGATTCGACCGCAAGGCGTCAGCCACCCATTGCATCGTGAGGGCGGTTTTCCCGGCCCCTGGGGCGCCGCCTATCAGTGTTACCTGCTTGGGGCCAACTTCAATGCGTTCGAAGTCGCCGTCGCCCACGCGGTACAGCGTGGGGCCGTCGCCGGTCAGAACGTCTTCGCGCCAGGCGTCGAAGGCGTCCGAAGCTGTTAGGAAGTTTGCTTTCATGCCGCGCCCCCGTGATGTTCAAGGCCGCAACGTATCTGCCGTTCGATTTCCTTTGGTGCCAAGCCACTATCAAGCGCCGCTTCGGTAAGCAACGCTTGGGCAAGGTCGAACGAACAACCAAACTCGCCCAGATTCGCCGCCGCGGAAAATAGCAATCGGTGGCGGTCGCCTTCCGGGGCGCCGTCGCGGACAAACTCAAGGGTCTGCCGATTCAGCGTCGCGCCTGTTGCGGCCGCTCGCCGTTGCTGTTTCGCTTCGGCTTCACGCTCCACAGCATCCGCCGCAGCTTGCCAGTCGGCCGCGGCTTGCGGATGCACCGGCGGGGGGGGGGCCAGGTCGAAGGGCTCCGGCGTTTCGGCCAGCTTCACGATTGCTCCCGGCTTCATCGCAAGCAGTTCTTCGAACGTAAGCCGCCGCTTGTGCAAGCCGGTTTTCGCGTGGCGGGAGTTCGGCGCCCGGAAGGCGCGCACGCGGTCATAAACGCCCGTGTCGATGGTCACGCCAAGCCGGCCCGCCAGGTCTTCCGCGAACCGCCGCGCGATGCGGTGGAAGTCTACCGCAGCCGCCGGCCGCCAAAGGGAAGTAGGCAAGCCAACGTGATAGCCTTTCGAACCGCTGAAGAACAACAGCAGTTCGTCGCCGTCCAGGCCGTATCGCTCGGCAATGCCGGCCGCAAGGCGTCTGGCGTCCCGTGTGGCGGCTTCGAGGTTGCCGTCGCGGTCAATGTCGCACCACAGCCACGGCGCCCAGGACGGGCCGGCGTAGCCGCGCACGTCCACCCGCCAGCCGTCATCCCGCTCGCGGAAGTCGGCGCCGAATTGGAACGCGGACAGGTACGCTTCGCGGTCCACTTGGGCGCGTTCATCGCAGGCCGCGTAACCAGCGAACGCGGAAGCGGCGTCAACCAACTTCCGCGGTTCACTGGTGCGCCCCACGATGCGGAAACCGTAGGGCGTGGCGGTCATGCGGCGCCCCCTTCCGATTCGGTTTTTTCTTCGCTTTGGGCGGCGTCTTCGGGCGCGAAGGCGTCCGGCTCCGGCTCGTCGATGCCGATAACGTCGAGCCGCCTCACGCGGTTGTACTCGGCGCCGTCGTCACCGCGCCGCAAGGCGAGTTTGACGGATGCTCGCATTCCCGGCGGCAGCGGTTGCTCAAGTTGGGCGAGGTCCACAATGCCCAACTTCCGCAGGTCGCGTTTCGCCATCGGCAGGGCCGCGGGCGTGAGCCACACGTCATGCCAGATAAGCCGGTTCGCGTGGTCGCCTTCCAGAACCCTAAACGTCAGTTTGTAGCCCGGCGTGTTGTTCGACCGGCTTGTTTCTAGCTCGCCGGCCACAATGCGGCAGGCGTACTCGCCCGGGGGTAACGGGGCGAAGTCTTCCGCTTCCGCGGTCGCGTCCCAGGCGTCTTGAATATCGCGAGACCGCGCGCCTAAAATGTCAGAGAGTTTTCCCATTGTTACAGTCCTTTGCTGAAGGTTGAAGATTGCCCGCCGGTTGCAGCCGGCGGGTTTTTTTTGTGCGCTATTGGCCGCCCTGCTCGCGACGGGCGATCCACGTCGCCAGACTCTCGTGGGGGTACAGCACGCGGCGCCCGATGCGGACGTGCGGAATTTCCCCCGCTTGCGTCAGGGACCACAGCGTCCGCGCGCTAATGCCCAGGGCCGATGCGGCGTCCCGCGCGCTGAGTAGGAGGGAGCTAGTCTTCGGAAGTGTTGTTGCCATCGCTTCATTTCCTTGTGCAAGTTGTAACGAAGTCGCAAACAGCTACGCAGCCGCTTGCTCAGACAATTGCAACAATACGGAAAGAAACGTCGGTGTCCAGCGCAGCGCGAACGGGTTGGGAGGTTGTGTCCCAATATGGCCGGATATGGCCGGATATGGCCGGATTAGGCGGCGGTTGTCTCGCCTCTACAACAGCTATTGCCTGAGAGCATCGATATCATCCGGGTGAATCCGGAGCCGCTGCTTATTGGCGCCGTCCGTCCAACGTATCGAAAGCGCTTCCAGCCGTCGGTTGAATGTCTTTGCCGATGGGATGCCAAGTTCTTTGCGCCAGTCCGATTTATATTTCTCAGGCCACGTCGTGGAATCCGCGTAAGGGTCGGGTGGCGCCGTCTCGTTCACTTCCGCGGTTTGCCCCACCGCTTTCTCGGCGTCGCGCATTCCAGCCAGCGCCTTCAGCGCCGCGGCCGTCCGTTCAAACCGCGCAGGGTCGTAGCCTAATTCCGGCGCCACACGAGCGAAGGGAAAGATGGCTTGTCCGTATGTGGTGACAATGAATTGCGTTTCCTCCGGATTGTTCATCGCGTTCGATAGCAACCGATAAGCCGCCCGTTCCTCGTGAGACAATTCCGGTTCAAGGCCGTGCCTTGCCTTAATAAGTTTTCCTAGGGACTCGGCAAGTACATTGTGGTATTCCGGCGGGAGAACGCGGCCGGCGTTGTCGGTCGCTGATACGGAATACTTATCGAGAATCCGCAGCGCGTCGCGGGCGGAAGACACAAACGACACGGCGCCGCCACCTTCCCAGTGAACCGGGCCGGCTGAACCCTGCGATTGCAGCTGGCGGTTGAACTCGCGGATGCGACGCAACTTCAACAAGGGCAATTCGACTACTCGTGGCGTGTCTCCCCGCGCTTCAGCCTGTAGTGACAGGGTGACGTGGTTTTGCGGCATCGCCAGAAACGCTTCCAGCCGGACTAGTTCGCTCGCCGATAGTTCGCGGTCTTCCGGGCCAGATAAGAGCGTTTCAATGAGGCCCAGATTTTCCGGCCGGGTGGGTTTGCCGTCGTTCATGCTCTCGCCTTCAAGTTGAGTCGGGCCGGCCCGGACGGGCGACGCGAAGGCGAGTAAGCGACGCGCGCGTCCAGGCCGCTTGCGCTGCAGGGCGGCCACCCCGCAGCGTCACCCGAAAATGTCGCGGGGGTCGGCGCCCCCCAGAACCCCCCCGCCATTATCCGCCGGCCGCCGTCCGCCGGCAACCGGGCCGCATAAAAGCACAAAAAACAAACAAAACCACAAGAATTGGAAAACAAATTGTAACGTGGGTTAGCGATATCCTATATTCACCGACTCTAGATTATGCCTTAAAACGCTTTACCTCATTTCGGCACACGGAAAAAACCAATTGGTTTTGTGTAGGGTAATGGCCAGTGTCAATCCTTTTTTGTGGAATTTTGTTGAAAAAAACAGCCGGGCTCGGATTCGGTCTCTTTCGTTGTCAAGAAGTTTTTCACTCCCCCCCCCGCCGCCGGCGGCCGCCACGGGCTGGGCAGCCACGGCGCCCAGTCAATGGGAATGATTCACAATTGCTAGCACCGCCGCACGGTCCGCTTCGTTCATTTGTGGCCATGCTTCAATCACGGCCGCCAGGTCCGCCGGCCGTTCCCCGTGTCCAACTGCTGCGCCAGGCGCTGCGCGACTTCCAGAATGTGCGTTTTTCCCGATGTTTTCACCAGTTCGTAACTGACTCTTAATCAGCGGGTCGCAGGTTCGAGCCCTGCAGGGGGCACTTGTCTCGCGTGGCGGGATCCGTGGGGGGCGAATGATTGTGACCGGCGTTTTGGGGCGGCGGGGATTCTCGTAGGTCGTGCGTCCATTTCAACCTCTCATCCGCTCGAACTTCCGCCCACGTGGCGTCGTCATTGGGATCGAGGTCGTGCGTCCATTTCAACCCGTCATCCGCTCGAACAGGCGTGCCCGCAGGTTCTCGCAGGCTTGTTGGAATTTGGGGTTGTCGGGCGCGGGCGTCGGGGTTGGCGCGGCGGGGGGGGAGATGGCGCAGCCGGGCTGTTTCGACGATCGTTGCGGGCTCCGGTTCATCTTGCCGTTGGCCAAGACGGAGGTGGTTCGCCCGCGGGGCCCATTCGCCACGTCGTTGGTCAAGCGCGCCGGTGGCGGGACCGATGGGACTTCGCGGTCGGCCTGCACGAGCGTGTCCGCATCAACCGGCACGCACTTCTCGCCGTCGTGGCAGAAGCAGCAGTCGCGGCCGGCGGCTTTGGCGGCGTAGAGGGCTTCGTCGGTTCGCTTGAGCAGTTGCGTGAGTTCCTCGCCGGAGTAGGCCTGCGCCACGCCGCAGCTCACCGTGACGCGAAGCGTCCGGCCTTCGAAGACGTGCCATTGGCCGGCCACGCCCCGGCGCAACCGCTCGGCGGCAAGCTGCGCCTGTCGCCAGTCGGCTCCGGGGATGATCAGGGCCATTTCCTCGCCGCCGAAGCGGGCCAGAAAATCCATCTCCCTCATTTGGAACTTGAGCGATTGGGCGACCCCCTGCAGCACCGCGTCGCCCGCCAGGTGGCCGTACTGATCGTTGAGCCGTTTGAAACGGTCGATGTCGATCAGCAGCACCGAGAGGGGCTCGCCTTTCCGCCGCCACTCGGCAAAGCGGCGGGCCAGTTCCTCGTCAAAGGCCCGGCGGTTGGGCAGTTCCGTGAGGGCGTCGGTGCGGGCCTCGGAAAGGTAGGCCGCCAGTTGTTCCGATTGCTCGGCCAGCGTCAACTCGGCGTCCACGAGCCGCTTTTGAAGCGACTCGTTGGCCTGCATCATCTTGGCCATAAGCTGGTTGGGCTCGCCGGGGGCGGGCGGTTTGCCGGCGTCGTCCTCGCCGATTTCTTCGGTAATCGCGGCGACGTGGTCGCGATACTCGTTCATATCGACGGAGAACGCGCTGGCCCACCGCAGCAGGTCTTGCAGCACCTGCTGGGCCCGGGCGGCCTCGAGCTGGCTGGCCGACTCGGCGGTTTCACCCCGGCGGGTCATCCAGGCGCCGATGAGAACACCCAGCGCCACCGGCAGCACGCCCAGGAGAATACCGATTGCGAGAGTGGGAAAGTCGGCGCCCACGGATGCCTTGGTGAATCGAGAATGGAAGCCCGGCCGGAATCAACGCCCTTATCAAGATTAGGTTACGCGTTGCCGGAAACGTGGCGGTCGGTGAAAATAGAGCCGCGGCGCCAGGAAACATCGGTCGGCGCCGGTTTTGACGATCGTAACCGTCTACGGGTTGGTAACGTGTTCTCCCGGATTCGGATTGAAGGGGTCAGGCACATTCCCCGCCCAACCGAAAGCCATCATGCCCACGCCTCATGTCCTGTTGGTGGAAGACGCCTTGGCGGTCGATTTGGCGCCGCTGAATCTCACCCGGCCGACGTATGAACTCGTGTGCGGAGGGCATTCGCTGATCGGACTGCTCGCCGGCCGGGGCATCGCGCCGGACGTGGCGCCTCACGCGCATTTGACGGCGGTGGCGCGGCAGCGGCGGCGGGCGGTGGTGGAGGCCGGCGATTTCGCGGAGGATATCGTGGACGCTCCGCGGCTGCTGATCAACGCGCGACTGGCGCCGGAGCCCGCGACCCTGACCCGCTTGCTCGACGCCGCGGCCTTTGCGAAAAACGCCGTGGCCGCTTGGGACGGCGAAACGCTGGCGGCGGCGGTCATCCCGGCGACCGACGGCCGGTCATTGGTAGAACAACTGCGATCGCGGGCGATTCGTTGGGAGAACCTTGCGGATGATCCATGCCTCGGCCACGCCGAGCGAATCGACCTTCCCGGCGGTCTGCTTCGCTATCCCTTCGATATCCTCTCCCGCCACACAACAATGCTGGCCGCCGCGCTGGCGGCCCGCGTGGAGGCCGACTCCACCCTGATCCAGCGGCAAGACGGCTTGTTTGTCGCAGAGGGCGCCGAGGTATTGCCGCAGGTGGCCGTGGACAGCCGTGGCGGGCCGGTCGTGATCGACCGCGGCGCCAGCGTCGGGCCCTTCACCTTTTTCCGCGGGCCGGTGTATGTGGGGTCGGAATCGACGGTGAACGAACACGCGGCGTTGAAAGACGGCGTGTATGTGGGCCGGCGGTGCAAAGTCGGGGGCGAAATCGAATGCGCCGTCATCAGCGACTTCTCCAACAAGCAGCATTTTGGCTTTCTTGGCAACGCGTACATCGGCTCGTGGGTCAACCTCGGCGCCGGCACGACCAACAGCGACTTGAAGAACACGTACGGGATCGTATCGGTGAACGTGCGCGGCCGGAAAATCGCCAGCGGCCTGCAGTTCCTCGGCTGTATGATCGGCGACTACGCCAAGACGGCGATTCAAACCGCCATCTACACCGGCAAGACGATCGGCGTGGCCAGCGGCGTGTACGGCGCCGCCCGAGAGGACGTGCCGAGCTTCGTCAATTACCCGGGGAGCCTGGCGGAGGCGACAGCGATCGATCCCGAAATCGCCATAACGACGATGACTCGCATGTACGCCCGCCGTGGGCGAACGCCAACCGCGGCGGAGGAACAACTGATGCGGGATTTGTTCGCGCTAACGGCCGGGGAGCGGCCTGAGATGGAAATGGGACTGCCGCGATAGCGTCTGACCGTTCATTCGCTTTGCCACCTGCCGTCCCTGCGCTCCGGTTCAACGTGCTGGGCGCCTGGAACGCCATTACCCTTTTTTCTGCGCCTTCGCCCACTCGTCTTTCAGCGTCACAGTGCGGTTGAAGACCGGGGCGCCGGGTTGGCTGTCCTCGGTGTCCACACAGTAGTAGCCGAGGCGTTCGAATTGGTAGATCTCTCCCGGTTTGGCGGCGGCGAGGCTCGGTTCGAGCCTGGCGTGGGCAAGTGTGACCAGCGACGCCGGGTTGAGGTTGGCCGTGAATTCTTCTTCCTCTGGGTAATCATACGGATCGGGCTTGGTGAAGAGATAGTCGTACTGCCGCACCTCGGCGGTGATCGCCTTCTCGGCGCCTACCCAGTGGAGCGTCGCCTTTACCTTGCGGCCGTCCGGGGCGTTTCCGCCAGCCGTCTCCGGATCATAGACGCAGCGCAATTCGACCACTTCTCCGGCGTCGCTTTTGACCACTTCTTCGCATCGGATGAAGTAGCCGTACCGCAGCCGCACTTCGCGTCCCGGCGCCAGGCGGAAGAATTTTTTGGGCGGGTCCTCCATGAAGTCCTCCCGCTCGATGAACAGCTCCCGGCTGAACGGAATCTTCCGCGTGCCCGCCGCGGGGTCTTCCGGATTGTTCACCGCGTCCCGCTCTTCGATCTGGCCTTTCGGATAGTTGGTGATCACCACCTTCAGCGGGTTAAGCACCGCCATCGCCCGCGGCGCCACCTTGTTCAGGTGTTCGCGGACGCAGAATTCCAGGAGCTGCGCGTCGATGGTGCTCTCCGTTTTGGCCACGCCGATCCGCTCGCAGAAGGCGCGGATCGCCTCCGGCGTGTAGCCCCGCCGCCGCATCCCGCGGATCGTCGGCATCCGCGGATCGTTCCAGCCGGTCACATAACCTTCCTTCACCAGCTTCAGCAGCAGCCGTTTGCTCATCACGGTGTACGTGAGATTGAGCCGGGCGAACTCGATTTGCTGCGGGTGGTAGATGTCGAGGTTGTCGAGATACCAATCGTACAGCGGCCGGTGGTTTTCGAACTCCAGCGTGCAAATGCTGTGGGTGATGCCCTCGATGCTGTCGCTCTGCCCGTGCGTGAAGTCGTACATCGGGTAGATACACCACTTCTCGCCCGTGCGATGGTGCGCGGCGTGCAGGATGCGGTACATCACGGGATCCCGCATGTTGAGGTTGGGGTGGGCCATGTCGATCCTGGCCCGCAGCGTATGCGAGCCGTCCGGGAATTCCCCGGCCCGCATTTGTTCGAACATGGCAAGATTCTCTTCGACCGAGCGTTCGCGGCAGGGGCTGTTCTTCCCCGGCTCGGTGAGCGTTCCCCTGCCCTGGCGGATTTTCTCGCCCGTCAAATCGCACACGTACGCCTTGCCGTCCCGGATCAGCTTGAGCGCCCACTGGTAGAGCTGGTCGAAGTAGTCGGAAGCGAAGAATAGCCGGTTCTCCCAGTCGGCCCCGAGCCACCGCACATCCTCCTGGATCGAGTCGACGTACTCCTGTTCTTCCTTGGTGGGGTTAGTGTCGTCGAATCGGAGGTTGAACTTGCCGCCGTACTTCTTGGCAAGGCCGTAATTGAGACAGATGCTCTTGGCGTGGCCGATGTGGAGGTAGCCGTTGGGCTCGGGAGGAAAACGGGTATGAACCCGTCCGTCAAACCGGCCGCCGGCCTTGTGGGCCTCGATGATCTCCTCGATGAAGTTGAGGGACCGCTTTTCGGCGGCGCTTTCGGCCGCTACGTCGCATGCATCCGTGGACATGGGAAGTGCGTAAGCTTCTTTCACACCGGTGGGAGTTTGCTCCGCGGGCATCGGGCCGGCCGCCAAAACGATCCCGTAAGGATAGCGGCGAACCACGACTAAAGAAAGTACGGTGAAGCAGCCGACGGCGCGCGACCATAGCCCCGGCCAGTGGCCGGGGAGAGCGACGCGGCGGCGGCGAGTCGCGTCGGCCCACGGGACAAACGCCACTTCCCTGACCGATGGTCAGGGCTATGTTCGGAACTCCCGCAGTTCGACGCTGCATGGCCGGGAAGGGTGGCTAACCACCCATGCCACCCGGCTTACGGCGTCCACCACGCGTCGAGCCGCGATCGCAATTCCTTCATCTTCTCCGGCGCCTCGACGGGCGTCTTCTCGTGCGGGTCGGTCGCGATTTTGTAAAGCCGTGGTTCGGTCGGGTCGCGGGGGAACCGGTCCGGTTTGTGGGGGTCGATCAGCTTGTAGTCGTGCGTGACGATCCAGCGATGGGTCAGCCCTTTTTCCGGATCGTCCACGTCCGGGATGTCGTGCTCGAAGATGGCGCCGAATACGGCGTTGCGGTCGAGGACGCCGCCCTCCGCGATCTGGAGCCAGTCCAACCCAGGTAATTCTGTTTTCGGTTTCACGCCGGCGGCGGCGAGAACGGTGGGAACGATGTCGATGCTGCTGGCCAGATCATCCGCGAAACGCGGCTTCACCTTGCCCGGCCAGCGGAGCATGATCGGCGTGCGGACGCCGCCCTCGTAGGGTGAACGTTTGCTGCGGGGGGCGTCGAAGCGGCCATCGATCCGCTGAATCCAGCCGTTGTCGCAGACGTAGATGACCATGGTGTTCTCGGCCAACTGGCGGTCCTCGATGATGCCCAGCAACTCGCCCACCGTTTCGTCGAACCACTCGCACATCGCCCAGTACCGGGCCACGTGAATCGAGTCGGTGTGCGGCTGGTATTTCTTCAATAGCCGCTCCGGCGGCGTATGCGGAAAGTGCGGCAGGAACGGGGCGTACCAGATAAAAAACGGCTTCGCCTTGGCGGGGCCGTCGAGGAACTCGGCGATGGGTGTGAGGCCCTTGCGGCCGATCGTCAGCCCCTCATCTCCATGCCGGCCGCCGCGGGCCGGGTCGCCGTGCGTCATCGCGTGCGTGAAGCCGCGCTCCTTCGGATCGCCTTCCCACCACTTCCCGGTTTGCAGGCTCACGTAACCCTTCTTGCCAAGCCGTTCCGGCAGCGTATCGACCGCATCGATCAACCGCAGCATGCGATTGCGGTTCTGCTTGGGCGTAGGGTCGTTGCCGGTGATCTTGTGCTGGTGCGGATAGAGCCCGGTGACGATCGTGGCCAGACTCGGCCGGCAAAGGCTGGTCGGCACGTAGCCGCGCCGGAAGGTGAGGCTTTCCTTGGCAAGGTTGTCGATGTTGGGCGTTTGAATGTGTGGGTGGCCCATGAACGAATAGTCGCCATACGCCTGGTCGTCGGAGATGATGAGCAGGATGTTGGGAGGAGACGACGACGCCACGGCCCGGTCTTCCGCGATTGCAAGGGGCGCGCTTCCGCACACCGTCAACAGGGCGAGCAAGGTGGGTGCAAGTCGGTTTTTCATGGTGCTGATCTCCGGTGGTGTTCGGGCGTCGAGAGGATTGCACTTGCTCGACACCGCTTGGTTGCGTTAGCCTCCCAGAAACTGGGATGCTTGCGCTCGGAAACACTTCGAATGCGGAATCCTGACGATAAGCAAAATACTACACTTCGCGGGAATCCATGTCGAACCCCTTGACGGCGCCGGCGGCCGTGCCCGAGACGTCCCGTGCCACGGCGATTGCGGAGAATGCCGCCGACGCCATCGTGCTGGCGCCATGCACCGGCGCCCGGTTTTCCGGCATCGACGCGACGATGCTGGCCGTTATTCCGGCCCAGCGGCGAGAGATCGCGATCGCCAGTTGGGGGCGGCGGTTGGGGGAAAACGTCCCGCATACGTCTCTAATACCGTGGCTGTTTCGCCGCGAGCGGCGCGACGCCTGGCGGGTCTGGCATTCGCGGCGGGCGAATGATCTGTGGCTCGGCGTTTTCTTGCGGCATGTGCTGCGGCGGAAGATCGTTCTCGTTTGGACGGCGGCAGGTGAGCGGAAATTCAGCCGGGCCACGCACTGGCTGCTGGGCAAGGTCGATGCGATTGCGGCGACGACCAGCCGCGTTGCGACTCATCTGCGGCGTCCCGCGGAGATCATCCCGCACGGGGTAAATCCCAGCGTCTACCGGCCGGCGGCGGATCGATCCGCCGTGCGCGCCGAGTTGGGCATTGCGGACCGCCCGACGCTCGGTGTGTTCGGCCGGGTGCGGGAAGCGAAGGGAACCGGCGACCTGGTCGAAGCGCTACTCCGGCTGCTGCCGCAGTTCCCGCAGTGGCAGGTGACGATCGTCGGCGCCGCCACCCGCCAGCACTTTCCTTTTCAGCGCAAACTCGAAGCGGAACTGGCAAGGCACGGCCTCGCCGACCGCGTGCGGTTCACAGGCTTTACGCCACACGATCAGATGCCGCAGTGGTACCAGGCGTGCGACCTGGTCGGCTGCGTCTCATGGCATGAGGGCTTCGGCGTCACCTGCTTGGAGGCAATGGCCAGCGGCGTGCCCGTGGTCGCCACGCGGGCCGGTGGTTGGCCCGACATCATCGACGAGGGCGAAACCGGTTGGCTGTGCGAGCCGCGAAACCCGGCCGACCTGGAGCGGGCCTTGCGAATCGCCCTGGCGACGCCCATGTCAGAACTCGGCGCGATGGGAGAGCGCGGACGGCGCCACGTCACCGAATATCACACCGTCGAACAGGAAGCCGCCCGGCTCAACGCGGTGTATCGGCGACTGCTCGCCAGGTTCAACGGCCCTGTGTCAGACGAGTGACGCAATCTCGTCGAAGACGGCGTCTACCTCAAAATTCGCTCTCGCGAGAGCCGCCTGAACCTTCCCTTGCTCCGCCTCCGTAAACGCCCAGCGGGTCGGCTCCCGAACTTCGGCCGCGATGCGATCCGGCGTGATTAGCCGGTCTTGCCCCAGGCCGATGTCGTCGAGCAGGGCCTCGACCTTCCAAGAGTTCGAAGACAGGCCCAAAAACGGTGTGCCCGTGGCGAGCGAAAGGCAAACACCGTGAAACCGGCCCGTCACATGCAGCCGGCCGGTCCGCAGTTGGTCGCAGTATTCCCGGTAATCCCGGCAAAACCGGGCGTTTTTGAGCGACTGTTTGAACAAGAAGGTGCGAGCATGAACGTACGCCTCGCGGATGGCGTAGCGAAAGTGGCCGTATTGCGGTTTGCTGCTCTTGATGGTGCGGACGATGGGCAGATAGACGGTGTCGGGCGTGGCTCGGGCGACTTGGATTAGCGAGGCGTTTGCCTCCCGCACGACGGAATCGCCCAGCAGGAGCGTTTCGCGCTGTGCCGGCTCGGTTGGAGATGCGACGGTATCCCCACCACAAAGCGAAAAATCGAGCGTGCAGCGGACGTCGCGCCCAGCGAGCTGCCCGAGTTCGTTCGCGCTTAACGAATCCCGCGTGTTCAGGTAGTCGATGCGATCGATGTAGGGCTTCCACTGCTGCGGGTTCTCCTGATACAGCGCGTTGACCAGCGCGACCGGCGCGGCGCCGCGGGCGGGATGTTCCGCGACCGTGAGCAGGCGCGGCCCGTGCCGGCTTCCGTGATGCAGCGTGCCCTCGCCGTTGATTACGATCAGGTCGCAGGCTTTCAGGGCGTTTAGAAACGACGAGTTCTTCCACCATCGTTGGCGGACCAGGCTGCGGGCGGAAATCTCGAATCCGCGGGCGGAGAGCTTCTGTTCGATCACCTCCATCACCCGGTGGCAGCCGAAATGGTGGTGGCCGCGGGTGTCGTTGAGGATCACTGCTCGCCGCATAGGACGAACCTTTCGTCTCGCCGCATCAACTCGTGGACCAGCCGTTCTTCATTGGAGAAATCGTGCGGCGCCGTTTCGGCGGTGTGCTCGCCGGAAAACGAGCGGGACTTGAAGAAATCGAACCCATAGAGCCGGGCCTCGTGGACATCCAAGGTGGAAAGCAGGTGGATCATCATCAAACCGGTGGACGGCCGGCCCTCGATGGACCGCAGCGCCTTGCGGGTCATTTCACGGGGATTGACGTAAAGCCGCCGCTCGAACGCCAGCCAGGCGGGCATCTTGCGCCGGCGGGAAGAAAACCACAGTACGCCGCGGGCGCCCAGTTCCAAATAGCGCTGGCGAGAAAGATACGTGCTCAGCGCGATCCAGTCGGTCCGGCGGCCGTGCGAGGGCTCGCCCACCATCGGACACTGGTTGAAGCGGACCACGATATCGCACCGGTCGATTGCTTCCCCCATCCGCGTCGCGCCCAACGAGCGGGCGTTGCCGACCAGCGCGACGGTCTTCCCGGCGAACTCACGGGAGATGTCGGGGACCCCCAGCAGAAAACGCGCCCGAAGGCGAAGGGCGTAGGGTTTCCAATGGAGGAGGTCTTTCACGCTCGGCCTCCGGAGTTTGCCGTTGCGGGCTTCGGGCGCCCGGATTGCCGTGTGGCCAGCGCGGCCGGGGGTTGCCCGCATGCGTCGTCAAGCTTCGAGTCGTACGCCACGCCCAGGCCGCGCAGGGCCGAGACGCGGGAGTACGTCGCAAGCCGCATTCCGCGGGCCTGGCATCGCCGAATGGCTGACGCGAAATGGGCCAGGATTCTGTCGCTCCCGGCGCGGATGCCGCTTTTCGCCTTCCGTCCGTTCGCCTCGTAAAAACGGGGCTCATCCGCGTTGGAAAGATCGATCCCCGCAAAACCGATCTCCACCGGCCGTCGCGCCATCACCCATTGCATCGCGGTCAGCGCGACCGTGCCCGCCGGGACGACGCCGGTTTGCGGGCACAGCGAGAGGGCCGCCGCACCCTCTCCTTCCACGACTTCCTTCAGCTCCGGGCAGCCGATGTGACGCCGCGGCGCCCCGTACGGTTTAAGCAGGTTGTTGATGAGGAACACTCGGCGATCGCGAAGCCAGCGCGCGTCAATCTCGGCGATTGCCCGGAGGGCCGCCACCGACAGCAACAACCCCGTTGGCTCATCCACGTGCTTGCGGAGCATGTCGAAATGCCGCCAGATGAACCGCTCGTCTTCGACCGCGACGAGGGGGGGATGATCCGCGTCCGGCATGATCCGGCAGACAGCGCCGTTGAGGTAGACGAGCGCGTGATCGCGCAGCCGGTCGAGCCTCTGCCGCCGCAACGACGGTCCGGAGCCGACGATCCCACACGCGTCGCCCGTCATCGCCTGGAAGTCTTCGAAGGCCAGCAGCCGGGTGAGCGGTCGATTGCGGTAGTAGGCCTCGCCGGGCTCATTCCCCTGGGGCAGGATAATCCGCAAGTGGGGCGTCCAGTCCTGGGCGTGCCCCAGCGCGGCGCCGTAGCGCAAACGCAGGGCGTGACGGATGATCTGCCGTGAAAGCGGGCGCTTCGAAAGCCACATTCCATCGGGTCTCCAGTGAGGGCGCCGCAAGGGCGGCCGAAAGAAAGTACTTTCCCCGCGCGAAGCCCGCAATACGAAAACGGTGGCGTTGGCATATTGCGGGTTTGGCAAACGGCGCCATGTTTCGTTCTTCGTCGGCCGAAAGTTTTCGCCTTGACCGAATCGGACGCTGGCTATATTTTCACCACCCTCTTCGGTGCTCCCACCTGAAAAACACGCACGGCCGGTGAACCCCGCCGGCAAGGGTTTCCACAATCCGACGGCGGACGCACATCCCCTGGGCGAACCTATTCGTCGCGTGCGTGTTTTTTCGTATCAATCTCGCACACGGATGCTCGTTTACTTGCGGGCCGGGAGCGCAAGCGACAAAGCGGCGCCGGAATTGACGGTAAGCCAGGTTCTTCCCGTTGTCCGCATCAACGAAACAGCAAGCGGCCATACGGACCTGCGTGAGATTGCCGAACACGGCGTCGAGGGAGGCTGAAAGGGCCCGCGCGCGGCCCAGTTCACGGCGGATGCCTGTCAGGCTCAGGCAGCGCTCGCGTGTTATGCCGCCTTTGCGACGCAGCCGTCAAAAAGCCGCAGGTACGCGCCGGTGACCGCTTCCTCCGAGAATTGACGGTGAAGCGTATCGCATCCGCCGGTGACCAGAGCGCGGGCCAGTTCACCGTATTGCGAGATCCGCTCAATCGCCGCCGCAAGCCCCTGCTGGTCGCCGATATCGACCAGCAAGCCGTTTTCGCCGTCGCGCATATACCAGGATGGCCCCTCGCAGCGCGTGGCGACCACCGGCACACGCTGGGCCCAGGCTTCAAGAACGATGTTGCCCAGCGGCTCGTGGCTGGACGCCATGGCAAAGACGTCAGCCGCCGCCAGGTGCGCCCGCGGGTCACTTTGCCAGCCGAGGAACTGAATGCGGTCGGCGACGCCCAGTTCCTTCGCCAGGGCGCGCAGGTTCGCCGCTTCTGGCCCGTCGCCAATGATCCACAGATGGGTATCCTCCAGGGCGGCAACGGCCTGAATCACCACGTCGATTCCCTTGCGCGGGACCAGGCGGCCCATCGTGCAAACCAGGCGGCGGCCCGGCGGCGCCCCGAGCGCCTCCCGGTCGACCGGCGCGACGCGCTGCATGTTGGTAAAGTTCGAAATCACCTCCACACCGCGGTTCCAACCCATTTTTCGCACGTGCTCGGCGATACCGGGCGTGTTGCACACGAGCGCATCGACGTTCTTCACGCGGCGGAGTTCCGTGGGATAATCGCCCAAGCGAGCCAGGCGAAGGGCCAGCGGTTCGCGCGGCAGCACCCGGGCGGCTCGCGGCATCCAGGAGATCATCGCGTCGGGTCGCCACGCCCGAGCCTCGCGCTGGATTCGCCACGGCAGGAGCAATCGGTCGAGCGAGGCGTCGCGGAAGTGACTCTCGTGGATTCGTGTGGCGGCTTCGATATCCTTCCGCCAGGTTCGGCCCGGCCGAATCACGCTTCGTTGCTCGACACCCCGCCGACCAAGGGCGTTGACCAGGTGTACGAAGAATCGCTCCGCTCCGCCGTACTTGCCGAAATGAAAGTGCATGACTTTCATGTTTTATCCTGCGGCATGCCGATCGAGATCGTCGACGCATGGTAGGTTCTTGAGCGTGACGCGCTGATAAATCTTGGCTTCGGTCAGGAAGGAATAGACGGCGGCGGTCATCGCCTGAATGAATCCTGGAAAGCCGCATCGCCACAAGCCGTTGCGGAAGTAAAGCCTCAGAAAATAGATGGGCGGATTGAACATCAGCCGGAGCCTTCGCGGCCGGGCGCCTGCGTCCACAAGCTGATCGGCCTTGAGCGTGGAGTATTTGTTTTCCTTGAGAATCTGCTCGTCGATAGGCAACGGCCGATAGTGCAACATGCTGCCGCCGCGGTGCTGAATGACCTGGCCGTCCGCGATGATGCCTTCGTGGACCCGCAGATTCAAGTCGAATGCCCCGCGGCCGTTTCGCAGCAATCGCAGGGTGCCGCGTTCGCAAGAACTGGAAGGCGTGTACCCGCGACCGATCAGGTACGGCCGCCGCGGTATGCGGTAGCCGGCGACGTGTTCCGGCGCCTGGAGCAGGCGCGGCAACGCTTCCTTTAGGGCGTCGTCCAGTCTCTCATCGGCGTCAATGCTGACCAGCCACGGCTGGCTGCACTGTTCCATCGCAAATTGCTTCTGCCTCGCATAGCCGCGCCATTTTTCAACCATGAAGCGGATGGGCCATCCGTCGTCGATGTAACGCTGAACCAGCGACTCCGTGCCGTCCGCGGAGCCGGAGTCGACGATCACGATTTCCCGACATTGCGAAAGGCTCTCGATGCAGGCGCCGAGGTATTTCTCTTCATCCTTGCAAATGATAAACGCGGAAAGGGGGAGCGTTTCCCGCGCCTGTCGCGGCAAACCATCATCCCGCGATTCGGGCGGCTGGCGCCGGCGTTGCGCGCCCGCCGGGGCATCCTGCGTCATCAACATGGTCTGGCCTTCCCAGGTGTGTAGGCATCCCACTGGCGAATTCAGTGCCAGTCGAGAAAAAGCGTCCCGGCAAACGACTGCTCGGCCGCTCGGCGGAGACGTGCCGTGCGGTCGGCCAGCGACGGTATTCGCGTTTCGTGTGTTTCGGCAAAAACGAGTTCACAGCAGTGGATGGCGCCGCTGTCGATGAGGCGTTCGAGCACCGGCACTTCGGCGCCTTCAATGTCCATCTTTAATACTCGCGTCGGGCGGCCGAGCGACGTCAGGAACTCCGCCAGGTCGATCTGCTCGACCTCGACCGCGTGGTTGACATCCACATTCAACTTGTCCGCAAAAACCGATGAGCTTTTCGAGGCGGAGCCGGGGTCGTTCTCGAAACCCTTCCTCCGATACAACCGGATGCGACCGGCGGCTACGCCAACCGCGCATCGATGGCACGTGACGTTGGGCAATTGGGCGGTGTGGTTTCGCAACCGCTCGAACGTGTACGGATCGGGCTCGAAGGCGTGCACGCGGGCGCCGGTACGCGCAAAGGCCAGCGTAAACTCACCAAGATTGGCCCCACAATCGATTACCAAATCATCCGCCGTCAGCCGCCGCAGACAACCGTCGAACAGATAGCGGGTCATCCATTGCCGGCTGCCAAATCGCCTCTTGTAGAGATACCACTTGAACGTCTTGACCCAATATGCGTCCTTCAGACGATGCCGTGGGGTAAAGGTGGACGCACCGCCGGACACGGGGGGATCTCTTTTCATGCTTGCATTGACGATGGATCGATCATTCACCGCAAAACGCTTTCCCTCTACGCGGGCGCTCCGATCGCTTCTTCGGAGGATGGCGGATGAAGCGGCACCCTAGAAAATGCTGGCGAGTAACGCAAGATTGAATCTGGCGGTGGCGGGTGGGCACGGATGGCACGGATCCGATTGTGGCATCCGCCTTGACCGATTCGGGCGCGATCTCTATTTTCACCACCCTCTTCGGTGATCCCACCCAAAAAACACGCATGGCCGATGCGAACCATCGGCGAGGGCCCCCACAACCCGACGGCGGACGCACATCCCCTGGGCGAACCTATTCGCCGCATGCGTGTTTTTTCTTGTCACTCGCTGAAGCTTCGTGCTCTGATTACCGCCAGCCGCGGCGGCCGCCGGCCCAGACGGGGCGGAGGTTGTCTTGCCGCAGGCGGTACGCCTTCTCGCCGATCGTCACCGTTTTGGCCACGTAGTGGTCTTCCTCATGGCGGTCGGTGCGAAAGGCCGCGACCTTCACCGTCGCGTCCTTCTTCAAATCATCGGTCAAGAACTGGACCAGCGTGGCCGGGCCGAGGTGGATGTTCACGTCCTTCGTTTGCCCATCTTCACCAGCGACCTCGAGAACAAAATGGGCGCCGACCAGCGAGCGGCCGGTGGTCTTCTCACACGGCTCGGTCACCACTTCCTTCACCCTGCCGTTCAGTTCGGTGTGCGTAACACCCGCCGGCCAGCGAGCGACGCCCCAGTTCTGGCCCGTTCCCCGCTGCGCGAACGCCGCGCCGCAGATCGACAATCCACTTGTCGCAATCACCGCCCAAACGAGCGGTCTGGCACATGTGACTTTCATCGTGCTTCCTTCCTTTCTTTCCGTGGCCCGTAACGCGGCCCGCCCCTTGCAGGAACCGCCTTCTAAAGGGGACAACGAGTGTAACGGCCGGCGCATTGCAGCCGCCACGCGAACGGGCGTCGCCTGGGACCTTGCGACGACCGCCGCATTTCCGACAATCGCATGGCGATTTCGCAGCCTTTCGGGCGCCCGCCCTAATGCGGGAATTTCGCGTTTGAAACATTCGGATTTAGAATTTGCAGAATTTCGCATTTAGAAATCAGGATTTCCCCCGGTGGGCAAGCAATACATCTTCACCATCGTCGATCTTTCGAGGAAGCACGGCCCGCGGGAGGTGCTTAAGAACATCTACCTCGCCTTTTACCCGGGCGCCAAGATTGGCGTTTTGGGGCGCAACGGCTCCGGCAAGAGCACGCTGTTGCGGATCATGGCCGGGCAGGACCGCGATTTCGACGGCGACGCCCGGCTGACCGACGGGTTCACCGTCGGCTACCTGGCGCAGGAGCCGCAGCTCGATCCGACGAAAGACGTCTTCGGCAACGTGCAGCACGCCGTCGCCCATCGCCGGAAGCTGCTCGAGCGGTTCAATGACATCAACACGCGGCTCGCCGAGGACATCGATGCCGACGAGATGACGGAGCTTTGCGACGAACTCGCCACGGTGCAGGACCAGATCGACGCCACGAACTCGTGGGAAATCGACCGCGAGATCGAGATCGCCATGAGCGCGATGAATCTTCCGCCCGGCGACGCCGACGTTTCCATCCTTTCCGGCGGAGAGCGGCGGCGGGTGGCGCTGTGCAAGTTGCTGCTGGAAAAGCCGGACCTGCTCCTGCTAGACGAGCCGACCAACCACCTCGACGCCGAGTCGGTCCTGTGGCTCGAGCGGCACCTGCACGAGTACCACGGCACGGTTGTCGCCGTTACGCACGACCGCTACTTCCTCGACAATGTGGCCGGCTGGATTCTCGAACTCGACCGCGGCAAGGGAATTCCGTTCGAGGGCAATTATTCGTCGTGGCTCGAGCAAAAGCATTCCCGGCTCGCGGTGGAGCAGCGGCAGGCGGACGCCCAGGCCAAGACATTGGCCCGCGAATTGGAGTGGATTCGCATGTCGCCGCGGGCACGGCAATCGAAGAGCAAGGCCCGCATCAGCGCGTACGAGCAACTGGCCGCCGAGCAATACCGGGAACGGCTGGACGAATTTGAGATTCAAATCCCGCCGGGGCCGCACCTCGGTGACCTGGTGATCCAGGCCAAAAATCTGACCAAGGGGTTCGACGAGCGGGTGTTGATCGACGGTTTGAATTTCCGCCTGCCCGCCGGGGGGATCGTCGGCATAATCGGCCCGAACGGCGCCGGCAAGACAACGCTCTTCCGCATGATTACCGGCGAGGAAGAACCGGATGGCGGCGAGATCCGCATCGGCGACACCGTCCAGCTCGGTTACGTCGATCAAAACCGCGACGCCCTTGCGGCCGACGCCACCGTCTTTGAAGAAATTTCCGGCGGACACGACACCATTGAAATGGGCGGCCGAAAAATCAATGCGCGGGCCTACGTCGCGAGGTTCAATTTCAAGGGTCCGGACCAGGAGAAGAAAGTCGGCGCGCTGTCGGGCGGGGAGCGCAACCGCGTCCACCTGGCAAAGCTCTTGCGGCGGGGCTCCAACGTCCTGTTGCTCGACGAGCCGACGAACGATCTGGACGTGGATACGCTGCGGGCCCTGGAAGAAGCCATCCTCAACTACGCCGGCTGCGTGGTCGTCATCAGTCACGACCGCTGGTTCCTCGACCGCACGGCGACCCATATCCTGGCCTTCGAGGGCGCCGGTTATGTACACTGGTGCGAAGGAAACTTCGAGACGTACGAACGCGGCCGCCGGGAACGCCTCGGCGAATCCGCCGACGCCCCCCAGCGGTTCAAGTACAAGAAACTGGCCAAGACCTAAGCCGCGTTTCGCTCCGCAACATGGGGTTTTCGTCGTCGTTCGCTCCGCGAACGAACGCCCTTTCGCGGAGCGAAAGGCGACCATCCCCGGCGCCTGCGGCTTGGGGTGAAACGATCGACGAAAGGACCACTGCAATGGCAGCCACCCGAGTAGGCAGCAGCCTGAAGTACGCCGACGGCTGGGCCCGGGCGTTCGGCGGCGGAAAAAAGACCGCCAAGAAGGCCGCAAAGGCCATCGGCAAAAGAACGACGAAGGCCAAGAAGGCCGGAACCAAGCGGAAGTAATCATCAAGCCGCGACCGCCGGTCGCGGAGGTGGGCTTCCCTCGTTTCCAGGCGGCGCCGTGGAATCCGTCAGTGAATTACGGTGAACGAACCCATTCTCTTGCGGGACCGTAGAAAGCTTGGTTGAGCGGAAAAGTGCCCTGTGTGGTGGCCCCGCTCGCAAAGTCTTGTCTGGCGAAGGAGCCCGGTTATGCCTGCGATGGACGTCTTCTCGATGCGGCTTTCTCTTCGCGACAGCCTGGCGCTGGGTCGGCTGCGGGTAAAGATGGCGGGGTTTTTGAAGTTCGACAACGAGATGAACGCCGACTTGGCGATGCTGGAAAACCGCGCTCGCAGTTTCAGACCGGCCGGTCCACAACTCCAGGCGCTGCCGTCCCTGACCGCGGATAACCCGCGGCTCGCTTGGGGAACCTGGCCGGAAGACTCGCAGTGGCGTCCGCGGAAGACGAAGTAGCGGTTTCCCGATGGCTGGACTAAATTCGCCAGGATTGTTCGTCCGCCGAGATGACGATCGCCGGCCGGGGCTCCGCAGGCCTTAGTTCGAAGCGGATCGGCAAGACCTGGCTTTCGGCCGTCATTCCGTCCCCGGGACTCAAATCAGCGACGATCGAAAGCGCGCTGCCGTCGTGCCGGTACAACCGCAAAGCCCAGGGATTACGGTCGACGATAAGCAGTTCTCGCACGCCAATCTTGGAGTAGAAATCAATCTTGGCGTAGGTCTGGTCGTCGGGTGAAGCGATTTCAACGACAAAATCGGCCGGACCCACGATGTGCGTTCCGGCGTCGACAGCGGCCGAGTCGTGGACCAGCGTCACGACGTCGGGCACGCGAAAATTGTCCACCCACTGCTGGAGCCGGTCCGATAGGTTCGGGCTGGGGATACTTTCCCCACCCCTCGTCCGTGCGACCGCATCGAGCACGCGGTCGAGGCGGCCGGCGAGGCGATTGTGCTCGTTGTCGGCGGCGGGCGGCATGACGTAGACCCCATCCCAAACTTCGTCATGGGCGTCAATGCCAGCGGCGCGACGCTGAGCGATAATGTGGTTAGCCACTGATGGGTCGGCAAGCAGGGTTTGCATGGAAATCATCTCACCGAGTCCGCGTATGCTTCAAGTATAACGCCGCCGCCGCGAAAGCCAACGGCGTGATCGCCATGACCATTGGTCAGGGCAAGGGGCGTCGGCACGGGAACGGAATAGGCTTTCCTGATTCCGGGAGGTTCCAGGGGGTCGGGAGTCTTTTTCGGTCCAGCCGGCAATCCACTTGAGAACGCGTCGACCGAAAAAGACTCCCGACCCTTTTCCCCCGAATCGCCTTTCTACTTCCCCAGCATCTCCCGCTCGACGAAGGTGGTGTCGATGGTTCCATCGACGAAGGCCGAGTTGCGGAGCAGCTTCTGGTGAAAGGGGATCGTCGTGGCGATGCCCTGAATCTGGAACTCGGCCAGGGCCCGCAGCATGCAGGCGATGGCTTCCGGGCGGGTCGGCTGGTGGACAAGGAGTTTGCCGATCATCGAGTCGTAATGCGGCGGCACCACGTAGCCGGCGTGGGTGTGGGAATCGAACCGCACGCCGAAGCCGCCGGGGATGAACATGTGCTCGATCTTGCCGGGCCGGGGCTGGAAGTTGTGGTCCGGGTCTTCGGCGTTGATGCGGCACTCGATGGCGTGGCCCCGCAGCGGCACTTCCTCTTGCGTAAACGGCAACGGCTCGCCCGCCGCCACGCGGATTTGCTGCTTGATCAAATCGATGCCGGTCACCATTTCGGTCACGCAGTGCTCGACCTGGATGCGGGCATTGACCTCGATGAAATAGAAGTTGTTGTTCTTGTCGACGATGAACTCGACGGTTCCGGCGCCGGTGTAATCGGCCTCGCGAATCAGCCGCACCGCCGATTCGCACAGCGCGGTGCGGACCTCTGGCGGCAACTTGGGCGAGGGGCTTTCTTCAATGAGCTTCTGGTGGCGTCGCTGCGTGCTGCAGTCGCGTTCCCACAAATGGCAGACATTGCCGTGCTTGTCAGCGATGACTTGGACTTCGACGTGCCGCGGCTTCTCGATGTATTTCTCGACGTACACGCCCGCGTTGCCGAAGGCGGCCTCGGCCTCGGTGCGGGCCTGCTGGAACGCCGCCTTGAGCACCAGATCGTTGGCCGCCACCCGCATTCCTTTGCCGCCGCCGCCCGCCGTCGCTTTGATCAAGACGGGAAAGCCGATCTGGTGGGCCACCTTCAGGCACTCGGCCTCGTCTTCCAGCAGGCCATCGCTGCCGGGCACGGTGGGCGTATCGGCCGCGCGGGCGATGCCGCGGGCCGTGTTTTTGTCACCCAGACGGTTCATCGCTTCGGGCGAGGGGCCGATGAAGTCGATGTTGCAGTCGCGGCAAATCTCGTTGAAATGGGCGTTTTCCGCGAGAAACCCGTAACCGGGGTGAATCGCCTCGACGTTGCCGACCTCGGCCGCGCTGATGACGCGTTCGATCTTCAGGTAGCTTTGGGCGCTCCTGGCGGGGCCGATGCAGTAGGCCTCGTCGGCAAGGTGAAGGTACGCGGCGCCCCGGTCGGCCTCGCTGAAAATGGCCACCGTCTCCACGCCCAGTTCCTTGCACGCGCGAATGATGCGCAGGGCGATTTCACCACGGTTGGCGACGAGGATGCGTTTGTACATGGCCCACAGCCCACGGCTCTATTTGATGGTATCGATCTTGATCAATTTCTGCCCGTACTCGACCGGTTCCTCGTTTTCCACGAGCATCGCCACCACCTCTCCCGCGAGGTCCGCCTGAATCTCGTTGAAGACCTTCATTGCCTCGACGATGCAGACGACCCGGTCGGGGGCCACGCGGTCGCCCGGTTTGACAAACGGCGGCGAGTCGGGGTTGGCCCGGGAATAGAATGTGCCGACCATGGGGCTGGTGACATACTTGATGTGGGGCGGGTCGGCTTCCGGGGCGGCCTCTTTCGCAGCGGCCGGCTGCGGCGCCGACGGCGGGGCGACGGTGGCCGACGGCGTCTGGGCGACCCCCGCATGCGGCAGGGCGGGCGCAATCATCTGCGGCATGACGAAGGGGGCCGGCGCCGTGGCCGTTCCCGGCCCTCCCCGCTTGAGCTGAATCTGCCGCTCGCCCTGCTTGAGGTTGATCTCGCTCAAGTCATGGTCCTTCATCATGCCGATGAGCTTCTGCACGCGCTCGACGTCGAACACATCCGGGTCGGAAGATGGGTTGTCGGACATTGCGGCCCTTTGCTGCGTCTTGGGGGTCTTTTTCTTATTGGGTGACATGCGAACTCGCCCTCGGTGGGCGGCGTTGATGGGTGGCGCGCCCATAGCAAAACATCCTGGATGATCGTCGCGGTCAGGCGCTGTTCAATATCCCAGGGGCGTTTGCAAGGGGAGCGCCAGGAGCGATGGGCGTGGAACCTGCACAGCGTTTTCCACGCCCACCGCCCTAAAGGGCTCAGGGCGTGCCACCCGAAGGCTCAGGGCGTGCCACCCGCGGTTTTCTGTCTTACACGCTACTGCTGTCTTCAAACCAGGCCTAGCGATTCCAATTCGCGGGGCAGCGTGCTCAGCCGCTCCGCCCCGTGGCGGGTCACCAGCACGTCGTCTTCGATACGGATGCCGCCCCAGCCAGGCTGGTAGACGCCGGGCTCCACCGTGACCACCATCCCGGCCTTCAGTTCGTCGTTTATCACTGCCGAAAGCCGGGGTCCCTCGTGCACTTCCAGGCCGATGCCGTGGCCGAGGCCGTGGTTGTATTTCTTGCCGAGTCCCGCGTCCGAAATCACCTTGCGGGCAGCGGCGTCCACATCGCACATCTTGGCGCCCGGGCGGATCGCGTCGATCCCCGCCTGCTGAGCCGCGAGCACAACTTCATACATGCGTTGGAGTTTGGGCGAGATTTTATTGACCGCCAGGGTGCGGGTCAAGTCGCTTGTGTATAGTCGCTGCTTCACGCCCCAATCGATCAGCACCAGCGAGCCCTCTCCGATGCGGGCGTCGGTCAGCCCCGCATGGGGTTTGGCCGCGTTGGGGCCCACACCCACGATCGTCTGGAAGCTGCATCCGGCGCCGCCAAAGAGCCGCGCCTGATACTCCAGCAGGGCCGCCACCTCCCGTTCGGTCTGCTCCGCCCGCAGTGACGCCTTGACCACTTGAAAAACACGTTCCGCCAGGGCGACCGAGGCGCGGATTTCGGCCACCTCTTCAGCGTCCTTGATCTGCCGCAGCGATTCGACGGCGTCGCCGACCGGCTTGAGCTGAATGTTCTTGACCTTTTCCTTGATCTCCTCGGCGGTCTTGATGGTCATCGATTGCGATTCAATCGCCAGCCGCGAGATTTTATGCCGCTTGAACGTCTTCTCGATCGCCTGGATCATCTTCATGCGGTAGGGGCGGACGAAGAGGTCCAGGCCGGGACACTCTTGCTGAAGCTGCGTCTCGTAGCGGCCGTCGGTCAGCAGCAGTGTCTGCTCGGGCGTGACGAGCAGAAAGCTGTCGTCGCCGGTGAACCCCGTCAGATAGGTGACGTTCGTGAAGTTCGTAATGAGTAGCGACGGGCACGCCTCGCTCGTGAGACGCTTGCGGAGTTTGCCAATTCTAGATTCGAAGTCGGGCATGTCGCAGAAGGGCTAGGGTGAAATCCCAAATCGGTCGCCATACGGGGCGTGGCGCAAACGCCGCGGAGCGGCGCGTGCGCGTGGTCGGAAGCCACAAGCCCCCGAAGATGGCTAATCGTACCGAACCGAGCCCCCGTCCGCTACCGTGCCGATCTCGCCGAGACGAATCGCGACGGAATTCGCGAAACCTGGAACCCTTCGCGGTGTTTCAATTCTTATCAAGCCCGCCATGGGCGGGCTGGCGGTTCGCAACGTCGCATAAAGGAAGAAAACCGATGAACAAGTCGATTCTCACCGCTTTCGCCGTCGTAATGGGCCTGGCTCTGTCCCTGCCCGCCCTCGCCCAGGACGACGGGAGGCCCCGCCGCGGCCCCGCCGCGAAATGTCCCAAGGCAGGCGGCCCCCGCCAGGGGCAACCCGGCCCCGCCCAGATTTTTCAGCGGCTGGATAAAAACGGCGACGGCAAGTTGACGAAGGATGAACTGCCCCCCCGAATGGCCGAACGCTTCAGCAAGGCCGACGCCGACGGTGACGGCGCGATTACCCGCGAAGAACTCAAGGCCGCCGCCGCCAAAATGCGCGAGCATGTCGCGGGCCCCCGGCGAGAGCTTCCTTCTCCCGAAGCCATCATCAAGCGACTGGACAAGAACGGCGATGGCAAGCTCGAAAAAAGTGAATTGCCCGAGCGATTCGCTGACCACCTGGGCAAGGCGGACGCCGACGGCGACGGCGTCATCACCCTGGAAGAACTGAAAACCGCCCGCGAAAAGCTTATCGAGCGGATGCGTAAGGGGCGTGGGCAACAGCCCGGCCCCGGCGGCCCCGGCTTCGATCCCGCCGCCATTTTCAAGCGGCTGGACCAGGACGGCGACGGCAAGATTTCGGGCAAGGAAATGCCGGAGCGGATGAAGCAGCACCTCGACACACTGGACAAGAACAAGGACGGCGCCGTGACCCTGGAGGAACTGAAGGCCCGTTTCGAAAATCGCCCGACGAAGCCGCGGGAAGACAAGAAACCGCGCAGCGAATAGCGATGCAGGGTGAAAGCGGAGAAGTTATTTCTCGGCCGATTCTCAAGCCGCCTTGCGTTCACCCAAGGCGGCGAGCGGTCGCCCTGGCGCCGCCGGTCGGGCTTCTGTGGCCGGTAGCAGCGGCTCAGAGAGTCTGCCGTCGGCGGACAGCGTTCGGCAGAAATGGATGAGCACGTTCAACATGGCGTCCAAACGGACGGCGGAAAACGTTGCCCCGGCGCCGGATATCCGGGTGAGCATCTCCGCCCCGTTGAGCGATACGGCGGTCTCGTGCGACCAGCACGTCGCCGTTTGGCGGTAGGCGTCGTTCGACGTGAGTATCTCCGAGGGCCCGGGGGCCTCTCGCCGCGGTGGGTCCGGTATCGCCGAAGACTGGCTCGTCCCGGTCCACCCGTAGATTTCGCGCCATGGCTCGGGTGTGAACACCGCGGGCCCGACGGGCGCCGGCTCGCGAACGTGAATGGCCACCTCGCTGGCCCCCAACCTTTCCAGTTCCGCACGGACTTCGCGCCAGGATCGTTCGAGCGAGACGGGGTCGGCGACGGACCGGGTGAGATGGTTCGATACGTCGGTCGCCCCCACGATCTGCGACGCGTTGCGCAGGAGTTCCCGCGTGGCGCGAATATGCCAGAACACCAGGCGGGCCTCGTGATGGCCCAGAATTCGGGCGGCGGCGATCACCGTCAGAGCCAGGCCGCAGATGGCCAATCCAACCGCGTCGCTTTGCGTTAAGGCCGCGATGATTCCGGCGGTGGAAGTCACCACGCAAATGCCGGCGATCGTCAGCAGCGTTTGCAGCCGGCTGAACCCGCGGGCCTGGAATTGATGGTGGATGTGCCCGCGGTCGGGCTCGCCGACGCTACGGCCGGTGAGCTTCCGCCGCAAAATGGCCAAGGCGGTGTCGAGGATGGGCACCGCCAACACGGCCGCGGGCGCCAGCAGCGAGAACCCAAAAGCGGACTTGGTTCCCACCTGCAGCGAAAAGGCGCCGAGCAAAAACCCCAGCGTCTGGCTGCCGGCGTCTCCCAAGAAAATCTTGGCCGGCGGCCAGTTATGCACCAAGAATCCCGCCACGCTTGCCGCCAAGAGCAGGCTCGCCCCTTCTACGCTGAAGGCGTGCCTCGGGCCCGTGGCGACGAACACGAGGGCCACCGCCGCGATCATGCTGACCGTGCTGGCCAGCCCGTCGAGGCCGTCGATCAGGTTCAGGGCGTTCGTGCACGCCACGAGCCAGAAGATGGAAAACAGCAGGCCGAGCGATCCAAGCTGGATATCCAAACCCAAGATCTGGATGCTGTCCACACCGCCGCAAGCCACCACGAACGGCAGCGACGCGAGCACCTGGATGACGAACTTGTGACGGGCAGCGAGCGACCGCACGTCGTCCCACACGCCCCCGCCGCAGATGATCGCCGCCGAGGCCAGCATGGCCCACAGCCGCGCCGATTTCCCGGTGATCGATGGATCGCCGAACGAAAAAAACGCCAACGCCAAAAACCCCAGGGTAAACGCCAGGAACACGGCGACCCCACCCAGCAGCGGCGTGGACCGCTCGTGCAGTTTCCTCGCTCCGTCCGGGCGGTCCACGATTCCCAGCCGCGGGGCCGCCAAGCGGGCCAACCACGTCAGGGCGTGCGCCGCCGCGAAACACGCGACGGCCACAGCCGCGATCATACAAATGGCCGGGGAATTCATCAACATGAAACCGATTCGCAGCGGCAAACGCGATGCTAGCAGAGGAGCAAACCAGCCGGTCGCAAGCGGAAAATAGAATGGGCAACCAACGCCGCGGAGCGGACTTATAGCGGTTGGCGGGCGACGTGTACAGGGGAAAGAGGATGCGTGCGGCCCCTCGGCCCCTCCCACCCCTAAAACCTATTCGATGATCGCGAAAGAACAAAAGGGCGACATTGGGAAGGCAACAGGGCCGTTTGCGGAGCGAACTTTCGCGATTTCCCATTTTCGCGCTGAGAATCACGGAAACACACTCAGAAGCTCAGCATTTTCCGGTACTCCGCCATCCGCTGGTCGAGTTCCTCGCGGGTCAGCCGCAGCATCCGGTCGCTGCTGAAGTCCTCGACGTTGAAGCTCGCTGTCAGCATTCCGTAGGCGAGGGCTTCCTTGAGCGTCTTGGGGTCGAAGGCGTTTTTCTCGGCCAGGTAGCCCATCATCCCACCTGCAAAGCTGTCGCCGGCGCCGGTGGGGTCCACCACATTTTCCGTGGGATAGGCCGGCATCACGTATGTCTCGTGCTCGGAGAAGAACATCGCCCCGTGCTCGCCCTTTTTAATAACCACGAATTTCGGACCCATCTCGCGGGCCCGGTGGCCCGCGGTGACCAGGTTGTGCTCGCCGGTGAGCAGCCGGGCCTCGGCGTCGTTGAGCACCAGCCCGCTAAGTCGCTTGAGCAGCGCGTCGAGCGATTCCCGCTGCATGTTGATCCAAAGGTCCATCGTGTCGGCCACCGTCAGATGGGCGCCGGGCAACTGGTCCATTACCTTGTGCTGCACCTGAGGGACACCATTGGCCAGGAATACGACATTGCAGCTCCGATACAACTCGGGCACGACCGGGTCGAACTCGCCGAGCACGTTCAGTTCGGTAAAGAGCGTCTCGCGTTCGTTCATGTCTTCCGAGTACTTGCCGCCCCAGCGAAAGGTTTTGCCACCCGGCTTGATTTGCAGTCCGATGGTGTCAACGCCCCGCTCGCTGAGCGCCTCGGTGCACTCGCTCGGCCAGTCGTCTCCGGCCACTCCCACCAGCCGCACGGTGGTGAAGAAGCTCGCGGCGAAGGAGAAGTGAATGGCCGATCCTCCGTAAATCCGCTCCCTCTTGGCGGTGGGCGTTTCGATGTCATCGATACCGATGGAGCCGACAACGAGCAAAGACATGGGGGATCCTGAATTCTAAACCCTAAGTTCGAAATTCTAAACAAATTCGAAATTGGAATGTTCGAAATGCGGAGTCGGGTGGCGGAATGCCGCATTATCAAGCTCGCGCCGCTTGCTTGCAACCGTGGCGGCTCGGCGGCGAAACCTCCGGCGGCGTCTTCGCAAACCGCAGAAAACGATTGAACCCGAATTATTCACCAACCCGTTACAATTCAGGTGAAACCATTGCGTGATTTCCTGCGTCTATAGGGGTATGAACACCAAACCCTTTGACACGGAAGGATCACGCAATGGGTGAAGCTC
>Ga0180438_10002577_pt1 | contig 29249 bp, 15 predicted proteins | sample SS_ome_12_FD_132455 | JGI IMG/M metagenome (GOLD analysis project Ga0180438, IMG submission 132455) | Hypersaline lake sediment archaeal communities from the Salton Sea, California, USA - SS_3_D_2 metaG | ecosystem: Environmental > Aquatic > Non-marine Saline and Alkaline > Hypersaline >...
AATGTGCCCTTCATTTCGGAATACAGAAAGACGCTGTCCCACAGGTGCATTCATCCCCATGAGTCTTATGGCTTCTTCGTTAACGATGTACGCCCCGTCGACATCCGTGGCAATGTCTTTGGAAAACGACCGGCCTTCCAACATGTCCATCCCAAACGTCTCCGTGTAATCGTAGTCCACCACATCCCAATGAAAACTCACGGACTCCTGGGGATTCTTTCCGTCCCAATCCACCGCGCTGACCGAGGACCCGATATTTGCCGGATGCTGTGCACTCTTGGTGACGCTTAAGACGTTGGGATTCCTCAACAATTCGTTCTTCACAGATTCGTAATTGTTCTTGATGCCGTCGTAGATGGATATATTCAGCAGGTTTTCCTTGTCAAAGCCCAGCTCCTTATGCCGAATGAAATCCAACTGCCGGTAAAGACCCATGGTGCCGATCATCAACAAGATCGAGAGAGTGAACTGGATGATGACCAGCGCTCTCCGGAATGAGGCACCCTTCACACCCGATCGAAAAACGCCCCTCAGAACAAGCACCGGCTGGAAAGACGACAGGAACAACGCCGGATAACTGCCAGACACGATTCCAGTCAACAGGGCGATGGCGATGAATCCTGCCATGACCACGGGATCGAGGAGAAGCCTTAGAGAAAGCTGTTTATCGATCAAACCGTTGAATGTGGGGAGCAGTATCGCAACAATCAGGATGGCAAAAAACAACGTGATGAAAGACAGCAAAAGTGATTCTCCGAAAAACTGTTTGATCAAATCCGTCTTCCGCGCCCCCACCACCTTTCGCATGCCAACCTCACCGGCCCGGGTGGTCGCTTTGGCCGTACTCAGATTCATGAAGTTGATACAGGCGATCATCAGTACAAAGATTGCGATGATGGAAAAAATCATAAGGGTCTGGATGAGACCGCCTCCGTCCGGAGAATAGAGATGGAACTTTGACAATGGATGGAGGAAAAAATCTTCTTTGCTCGTATCTCGTGGATGGTGCTTCTGGACGATACCGGTCATTTTCTCTCCTACCTCGGAGAGATTGGCATTATCATGGAGTACAACAAACGTTGCCAGGGGATTTCCACCCCAGTGTGTGGGCAATTTGAATTCCGGAGGGAACATCAACGTGAAGGGCGCCACACAATCGAACTGGAGGGATGATTGGGCGGGAATATCCTCCAGCACACCGGTGACAACCAGATCGATCTGATTGTTGACGGTAATGACCTTCCCCATCGGGTCTTCGGCGCCAAAGTACCGCCGAGCCGTCTCCTGGGTGATGACGATGGAGAGTTTATCGGAAAAGGCCGTCTTGGGATTACCCCTCACAAACGGGAATGAGAACATATCGAAGAATGAGGGTTCGGTCAGTACCGCCCTGTTGTCGGAAGACGCCTTCTCTCCGTGTTTGAGCAGTATACTGCTCTCTAATTCAATGCGAACCGCTTCCTCGACCTCGGGGCATTCCTCCTTCAAGACATCAGCCAGGGGATAATAGGATCCCGTCCAGGTCCTTTGACGTCCATCGGTGTACTGCAGACGAGAATACACCTGATGCAACCGATCTTTTTTTTCATGAAACCGATCGTACTTGAATTCGTCCTGAACCCACAGGAAGATGAGCAGGCAGCATGCCATCCCGATGGCCAGTCCAAAAATATTGATGAACGAATAGACTTTGTGCCGGCGGATGTTTCTCAAGGCAATCTTGATGTAATTGCGGATCATGGCGCCCCTCCAGTATAAAACCTGCATGGCATAGCACGGCAAGGAACCCACAACCTGAAACCAGTACCAGAAGAGGGCCTTCAGCATACCCTCCTGATCCCGAATCTTCCGGTACTCCTCTTCAAAATCCCCGGAAGAGGCGTAAACGATGTCGTACCTCGCCATTCGACGGAGAAACCACCGGGCAAGACGCGGCGGTCGATGAGAGCCTCTTTTTTTCACTCCTCATCGCCTCCCATGGCAAAATGTGGAATTCCCTTCCACAGCGACGTTTGGAGCTCTCTCGATTTCTGAAGGGCCAGCTTCCCTTCCTCTGTCAATGAATAGTAGATTTTACTGCGGCCTCCCCGTTCTCGCGTTGGCTCTCCCTTCATCGTCGCCACATACCCCTTCTTCACCAGTTTATCCAGGGAATTGTACAGGGTTCCGTAAACGATTTTTTTTCGAGTGGCTTCCACCACTTTCTCTCTGATGGTCACACCATATGCATTATCTTTCAATCTCCAGATGGCGAGTAGAAGAACCTGCTCATTAAGCGTAATAAATTCCATCGGAAAGTTCCCCTATTTGTACGATTATGTCGTATATATTATATCTACGATTATATCGTACAAATGTTTCGAAGAATTTTGGGATTTCGTTCAGGAAAAACGTTGCAGTCCGATTGTGCGCCGATGGTCAATCATCAGGAATCGTTATTCATACTTCAACGAATCGACGGGATTGGCACGGGCCGCTCGAATCGACTGAAACAAGACGGTGAGAAAGGCCGTGAGGAAGGCGATACAACCTGCCAGGATAAAATAATCGATACGAATGCGAATACGGTAGGCAAAATTTTCAAGCCAGCGATTCATGGCAAACCAGGCCATCGGCCACGCGATCACATTGGCTACTAAAATCCATTTCATAAATTCCCGCGTCAGGAGCAAGATGATTCCCATCACGGAAGAACCCAGTACTTTTCGGATACCGATTTCTTTGGTGCGCTGTTCCGCCGCAAAAGCAGCCAGGCCCAAAAGACCCAGGCAGGAAACGAACACGGCAAGACGTGTGAAGCCATGGAACAAGCTCCCGATCCTCTCATCGTTTTGATAGAGACGGTCGTACGCCTGGTCGAGAAAATGAACCTCAAAGGGCTGTTCCGGGAATACCCGCTTCCATTCCTTGGCCACTGTTTCAATCGTCCGTTGGGACATGCCGGCACCGCATCGGATGCACATGTAATTGTTCCAATCCATGAAGAGATGCATGATCAAGGGCTCGATGCGTTGATGAAGGGATTTAAAATGAAAATCTTTCACCACACCGATGATGCGTCCTTCTCTCCTCCACATCGTAAAGCGCTTCCCGATGGGATCGGTCATGCCCATGGCCCGCACCGCCGTCTGATTCACGACGTAGGCTCCTGTGATGTCTGTCTGAAAACGTTTGGAGAAGTACCGGCCCTCGGCCATTTCGAACCGGAACACATCTAGCGTCGTATCATCCACGCGGAACATCCGCATCAATATGTTATCATCCTCTTGCTTGCCCTCCCAATCCAGGGCATCGGTGGCACGGTCAATCGATACGGGTATCTCCGATACGATCGTTGCCGATAGGATGTGCGGATATGGACTCAGCGCCTGTTTGAGTGACTGAAGTTTAGACGCTTCAAAATTTTGCACATCAAGATAGATGACGTGTTGTTTATCGAAACCCAATCTGTTGTGTCGAAAAAAATCGAGTTGTCGAGAGACAATCAAGGATCCGATTATCAGGACCACAGAGAGCGTAAATTGAACGATGACCAGTACACGCCGGAAGGATGCTGCGGTTCCTACTGCTGTCCGTTGACTTTTCAGTACAGCAGCCGGCTGGAAAGACGAAAGAAAGAATGCCGGGTAGCTTCCTGAGATGAATGCCGTGAGACAAGTCATGAGCAGGATTCCTCCGGCCGTTCTCCAATGGAAAAGACGGGAAAATGTCAGCTGTTTGGCGGTAAGCTCGTTGAACAGGGGTAAAAACAGAGAGATCAGGAACAGGGCCGCGGCCAGGGCCAGTACGCACATCAAGGTCGATTCTCCGTAAAACTGATGGATAAGTTGGGATCGCCGGCCTCCCATGACCTTGCGTATGCCCACTTCCCTGGCCCGATTCACAGACCGGGCCGTAGCCAGATTGATAAAATTGATGCAGGCTATGATTAGGATGAATAACGCGATAACCGTGAAGATGCGTACATACACGATGCTGCCGTGACCTTCCATATCCCAGTCAAAGTCCGAATGCAGATGAACGCGTTTCAAGGGCTGCAGGCCGATCCGAACCGTTGCGGGCGTGTAACCAAACTTCGGAAAAACATCCCGTATTTTGTCCATCACGTCATCGGCATCAGCCTTCTCATCCAGTTGAACATAGGTAAAAGGAAGCAGCACCCGGCTCCGAGGAATGCCCAGACGTCGTTGGGGTGTCACGGGTACGAGGAAATCGAACCGCAGGTGGGAATGGCTCGGGATTTGTTCCAGGATGCCACTCACTTGAAAATCGCCCTCACCCTCAATGGTGAGGGTCTGTCCTATGGGATCGTACCCACCGAAATATTTCTCGGCAGCCGCTCTTGTCAGGATCACCGCATCGGGACGGGAAAGGGCCTGGACTGGATCACCCTGCCTGAGAGGAAATGAAAACATCGTCAGAAAGGAGGGATCGACCATGCACACGCCTTGTTCGTAAAACCGGCGCTCACCGTGACTGACCAGGACTTTTTCACCCGGAAAGAATCGCGCGGTGTTCACGATATCCGGGTACTCACCCTGCAGCCAAATGCCCAGATTGTCGGCCGATATAGCGTAACGCTGAATCGTGCCATCCGTAAACGTCAACACTTCGGTCAGCCTATAAAGATGATCGGCCTTTCGATGAAACCGATCATAGCTCAACTCATCCTGCACCCAGAGAAAGATGAGCCCGCAACAGGCCATACCCACGGCCAGGCCGATGATGTTGATGAATGAATAGCCTCTGGACTTCTTCAGATTTCGTAATGTGATTTTTATATAATTCTGTATCATAACACCATTCCAGATGACCTTCCCCACGATGAACGACCATACCGATGTAAGAAGGTGTATCCAATACCAAATCTTCGCCCGAAAAACACCGCGCTCTTCAACAATACATGAATACACTTCCTCGAAGTCTCCCAGTGTTGCATCATTTTTTACATCCGGGAAAACCCGCCTGAGCAACCATTTTGCGAGTTTGGGAGATTCGTGATGTCTATGATCGATCACCGATTACCTTTTTTATCATTTAACCGCTTACATCTATTCACTAGCTTTTCATTTTCCTTCCAGCGCCTCTCATCCGGATCATTCATACCGAATCGAATCCACAGGATCGGCCAGACCCGCTTTCACAGCCTGATAACTCACTGTGAACATGGCAATCCCAACGACCAGTCCGGCTGAAATCAAGAAAATGGTGAGATGAATATCCATCCGGTATGCGAAACTCTGCAGCCATTCTTTTGCCGCAAAATATGCAACCGGCCACGCTACGATATTGGCGATGAGCACCCACTTCATGAATTCCTTTGTCAACAATCCGATGATACCTGGCACTGTAGCACCCAATACCTTTCGAATGCCGATCTCCTTCGTCTTCTGTTCAGCCGTGAAAGACGCAAGGCCATACAATCCTAGACAGGAGATAAAAATACCCAAGAACGTAAATCCGCCCAGTATCTTGCTGATACGATCTTCAGCACGATACTGTTGGTCGAAAGACTCATCCAGAAAGAAATAATCGAACGGATGATCGGGGAAAAATTCAGTCCAGGTTGCTCGGATATGTGGCATGACGTGATCCAGATTTTTTGTATCTACCGTCAGTGTGATATTATCAAATCGGTTTGGAGTCCATAGAAATGCCATAGGTTCAATGGCAAATTGCAATCCCTTGTAATGGTAATCATCCAACACACCGATGATATCACCTTCTTGAAACACGGACAGCTTCTTTGTGAGGGCTTCTCCAGCGGACGCCCAACCGAACGCCTTCACAGCAGCCATATTGATGACGTACGATTTTTCCATATCTGTCATCATCTGATTATCAAAAAAATGTCCGGCAACCAGTTTCAATCCATATTGGGATAGATAATCTGGATCAACATGATGAAAATTTAATACCTGCGCCTCCGTATCCTCATCACCCACCACCTCAGCATACCATCGGCCTTCCTGCTGTCCGGGGACAAGACTGGATGCTGTTGCACCGTAAACACCGGCATGCTGTGTAAATGCTGTCTTGATCAGATCATAATTTTTATCGATTCGGACAGGTCCCCGCAAAGGAATCACTAGCTTCTGATCCTTATCGAACCCCAGGGATTCGTTCCTCATGAATGACAGTTGCTGAAAGACAACGACGGTTCCTGTGGTCAGCAGAATGGAGAGCGTAAATTGAATCACGACTAAGATTTTTCGGAGACCCGAACCTTTTGTCCCCCGCGTCCGGGTTCCCTTCAACGTCTGAATCGGATGGAAGGCCGACAACACCAGGGATGGATATAAACCAGCCACAAAGGCGATGATCACAACGAGGCCGAAAAGCACCATTAAAATCTCGAATGTGAAGAGTTGTCCGGCCGTGAGCGGAATATGCGTGACATTCCGGTAGAATGGCAAGAACCGTTCAAACAGCAGTACACCGATCAACACGGCGATCAGCGTGACGACCAATGATTCACTCATAAACTGGCGGACAAGCTGTCCCCTGTGTCCTCCGATGACCTTACGCATTCCGACCTCACGGCTACGCTTGGTGGAGCGCGCCGTGCTTAGGTTGATAAAATTAACACAGGCGATTAATAGAATAAAGACGCCAATGGCTCCGAAAAGCATCAGGTATTCCGGTTTTGTACAGGGCTCGGGTTCTCCATCCAAATGGGAATGAAGATGGATATCTGCCAGCGATTGGAGATAATAGATCACATGACTTTCATTATCGGCTTTGGTTTCCTCATCCCCATGCAATTCGATGAAACGTTCCAATCGTCTGTTGAGCGCCTCCGCATCGGCATGGGGACGCAGTTTGACGTACGTGTACAGATTGGCTAAAAACCATTCGTCGAAAGGATATCGATCTTCGATGAGTTTCATCGAGATGTAGCAATCAGCTTTAAGATGGGTATTGGCAACCGGATCCTCCATGACACCGGTGACTTCATAATCCCGATTATTGATTTGGAGTGTTTGTCCCAGCGGATCTTCATCCTCGAAGTACTTGGCAGCCAATGATTCTGTGAGGACAACAGTACTGGGCCGGTCAAGAGCCGTATTGGGATTCCCTTTCAGAAATGGGATGGTCAAGATACTGAAGATGTCCGTATCTGCATAATACCGCTTGTTCTCGTAAAATACTTTTTGTCCGCGTTTCATGACGAAATCGTGTACGGCCAGCAGATGGGCCACCTTCTCCACTTGTGGATATTGTTGCCTGAGAATGAGACCCGGAGGACCACCAATCCGTGCAGAACCCGGATCGTCAGGGTCATCCATGTCCCGGACTGCCACGCGATAGATCCGGTCCAGATCCGCGTGATAGTTATCATAACTCCGTTCGTAATCGATATACATGTAAATAGCCAGACAACAGGCCACGCCCAGCGCCAAACCACACACGTTGATGAACGTATAGCCTTTGTATTTTTTAAAATTCCGAAATGCCACGCGTACATAATTCTGATACATCGTCACGCTCCATACCATTTTTCCCACGATAAACGAATAAAACGAAACAAGCAGGTTCATCCAGTACCAAGCACGAGCACGGAATTTCCCCCGCTCTTCAATCATCGCCTGGAATACCTCTTCAAAATCCCCCAGCGACGTGCCATCCCCTCCATCGGGGAATACACGTCGAAGCATCCACTCCGCCACTTTAGGTGGTCGAACGGAATCCATCGTTTTATACATCTCCGAATTCGAGTTCAGGCATGCCGTCCCATGCGGACTCCTGAATCTTCTTGATCTCGGCCAGAGCCTTCAGCCCCTCCTGGGTGGGCTGGTAAATACGTTTTGCACGCCCTCCCCTTTCCGGCGTCGGATCGGCCAGATGCGAATCCAAAAGTCCCCTCTTGACTAGACGATCCAGAGGCATATACACGGCACCGAACGACCAGAACTTGCCCGTCACATCCATCACCTGATTCCTTATCTGAACGCTGTACGCCTGGTCCCGCAGCCGCCACACGGCCAGTAAAATCAGCTCTTCTGCTCTGGTAACCATCGAAGTACTCCACTTTCGTATTTTTCTCAAATTTTGGAACATATGAGTGTACGGAAAGATCAGGATATATGTTTCAAAATGTGGTAAAAATATTCGTGTGTATGGAAACGTGCGACGATCGGATGGGGATGTATAAATAGAGATACGAGGATTAAGGGAATGATCTGAAAACGGGATAGTTCAAAAGGACGATACGGTTGGCGTATTCCGTGACCCACGAGGATTCGGAGTCACCTTCGTTCGATCTGTTGTATTCGTATTTCCTCTTCACTCATACCGAAGCGAGTCCACTGGATTGGTCAGCGCAGCCCGGATGGCTTGGTAGGAGATCGTTAAAAAACTGATAATCAGGATCAGGATTCCTGATACCGCAAACGGAACAAACGTGATGTCGATCCGATACGGGAATCCTTCCAGCCACCCCTGCGTCCAGAAATAAGCCACCGGCCAGGCCAGGATGTTCGCTGCCATCACGAGGAACAACAATTCTCGACTGAGAAGCACCACCACTCCCCGAGTCGATGCGCCCAGCACTTTCCGGATGCCGATCTCTTTCGTCCTCTTCTCAGCCGTGAACGACGCCATTCCAAACAGGCCGAGACAGGCGATGAAAATGGCCAGAAATGTAAAGTAAGAAAATATACTTCGTGATCTTTCAATTCGCAGAAATTGTCTATCGTATGTATCAGACAGGAAAAAATAGTTAAACGCTTTATCGGGGACGATTTTTTCCCACGTCGCCTCGAGAAAACGCAATGACTCCTCTATCTGCCCCCCTTGAACCCGAACCAGTAAATACCAATACTTCCCATAATCGAACGGAAATTCGGGATCCCAGTTGATGATCAATGGATCCACGGCGCTGTACATCCCCCGAATATTAAAATCATTGACCACACCAATAACCGTTCTGGGGCCATATCCTTCCTCTGCCCGTATATCATATACAGATATGATCTTGCCAACCGGATCATCCCATCCATACCGTCTGGCCGCCGTTTCATTGATGAGAACCGAATGATTGATATCGCCGGGAAATGCTTTAGAAAAATTGCGTCCCTCGATAATCGTCATACCCATCGCCTCGATGAACTCTTCATCCACGGTTATATCGTCCATGAGCTGAACTTCCGCCCGAGTGAATCCTTCTGGAATCTTATCATTTACTGCACATCCCCAGGGGGGAAGGCTTGACGTCGATACCGCGTTCACGATACCCGGATGTGAGATGAATGCTTCCTTGAGTACCTCGCGCTGCTGCCGTACTTGATCATCTTCTATCCTTAAGACGATGACATGGTCCTTATTGAATCCGGGATCACGATGCCGCATATATGTGAGCTGTTGGAAAATCATCAGCGTCCCGACAATCAAGGCAATCGATATAGAAAATTGCACAACGACGAGAACCTGGCGAAAGCGGCTGCTCATCGTACTCGTCCGCATCTTACCCTTGAGTACCTTTACCGGATGGAATGCTGACAGGAAAAAAGCCGGATAACTCCCGGCGATAAATCCGGTAAATACCACCAAAACAAGAAGTCCAAAAGCAAGCTGTGGATCGTGAAGAAGTTGAAAAGGAAGCCCATGTCCCGTGAGTGTTCGTAAAGGCGGTAAAACGATCTGTACGAGGATCAAGCCAATGATCAGGGAGAACAAACTTAACATCCATGCTTCGCACAGAAATTGTTGAATCAGCCTTCCGCGATGGCCCCCCAGAACCTTACGCAAACCCACCTCCTGTGCTCGATTCACCGCACGAGCCGTGGAAAGATTCATAAAATTCACGCAAGCGATGAGCAAAATAAACATGGCGACAGCGGAAAAGATGTATACATAAAAGATAGGACCGGTCGATTGCCAGAGAGGTCGAAGATGAATATCCTTCAAAGGTTGAAGAAACAATGTCTCTGTCGCACCTTTGGCTTCCAATTCTTCGCCGGCACGGACGTGCAATTGATCCCGTATTTTACCTTCAAAATCGAGGAAATTCACTCCCTTCGCAAGCAGTAAATACGTATTGAAATTAAAAGACGTCCACGCAGTTAGCATGAGTTCGGTTGCTGCTCCCATCGTGTACAGGGTGCCGAACGAGCACATAGCATCCGGTTCCATGGTTGAATTCTCAGGCACATTTTTCATTACTCCGGTTACCGTGTAGTCACTGCGATCATTCAACTGAATAATCCTTCCGATGGGATCCTCACCTTCGAATACACTTTCTGCAACATCCTCGGAGATTACGATAGAATACGGGGCCTCCAGAACCGTCGAGGGATCGCCTTTAATAATCGGCCAGGAAAAAATATTGAAAACGGACGGATCGGCATACCAAATCTCATCGACGGGAATACTCTGTTCTGCATAACTGGCCGTAGCAGAGCCCATAAATCGGAAACGCACAGCGTCCACGACTTCGGGATACTCTTCCTTCAGAACGCCGGCGGATACGGCATTGCTGGAAGCGTGCCTGATATCCGTACCCCCGATGTTCACATGCGTACACAGCCGAAAAATCCTGTCCTTATACGCATGGTAGCCGTCGATGGACAATTCCGCACGGATAAATAATACAAGCAGAATACAGCAGGCCATGCCGATGGCCAGACCCATGATGTTGATAAAGGAATAGCCCTTGTGTTTGGAAAAATGACGTAGAGCAATTTTTAAGTAACTTTTAAACATAGCCATACTCCCGAACAATGACCTCATGGTAAGTGACCGAAGAGAACGTATGACCTGTCCCCAGATCCATAACCTGGCTCGGATAATTCCATTTCCTGGGGCAATCTCGTTAAAGTATTCTTCCATGTCGCCGTAAAGGGTTCTTTTTTCTTCCGACCAGACAATCCGGTCGAAGAGCCACTTCGCAATTCTCGGAGGACTTGGACTCTTACTTTCCATATCATTACTCGTACCGAAGCGAGTTCACCGGATTGGCCAGCGCAGCCCGGATGGCTTGATAGCTTATCGTGATCCATGCGATCATCAGCGCAAGAAGCCCGGACAGTAGAAACAAGTGCCAGGAGATATCGATCCGGTAGGCAAAGTCCTGGAGCCATCGCTGCATCGTAAACCAGGCGATGGGCCAGGCAATGAGACTGGCGGCTAGAACCCACTTTGTAAATTCCTTGTACAGCAAAACGGTGATACCCGGGATGGTTGCCCCCAGCACTTTTCGAATTCCGATTTCCTTGGTTTTCTGTTCAACCGAAAAGGATGCTAGGCCGAACAGACCGAGACAGGCAATGAAGATCGCCAGGGATGCAAAGATGCTGAAGATTTGGCGGAGTTTTTCTTCCGAGTGGTAGAGTCCGTCGAACTGTTCATCGATAAAATAGTAATAGAAAGGATGCCGGGGTCTGTACTCCCGCCATTTTTCCTCCAGAAATTCGAGTGTCTCTGGGATACCGCCCGGGCGGATTCGAACGGAAACCTGATTGAGGGAAGAGGCTGAAATCATCAGGACGATGGGTGATATCGGTTGATGCATCGACTCGAAATGAAAATCCTTAACCACACCGATAATCCGGCCTCTCCGGAGATTGTAGTCGAATCCTTTTCCGATGGCATCCTCTGCCGATCTCCAGCCGATTCGTTGAACGGCGGTCTCGTTCAGGATAAAGGCTTCCATGGAATCGGTGGGCATGGTTCGGAGAAAATTTCTCCCGGCCGCCAGTTCCATGCCGAAGGTGGGAATGTAATCGTGATCGACCCGCAACAGGGCAATCCGGAAGTTGATGTTCTCCTCCCTGTCGCCGTCGATAACCCGGGCACGCGACGAATCCAACAACCGGCCCGACGGCACGCGTTTGGCCGCTGAAACACTGACAATACTCTCGTGGCGAAAGAGCTGCTGCTTCACGGTCTCCAGGTGTGCCTGGATATACGGGCTGGAGGGAAGCACGACGACATTCTCCTTGTCGAATCCCAGTCTTTTATCCCGCATATACTCCAATTGATTGTTGACAATACCCACACAGACAATCAGGATGATAGAAATCACGAACTGAAAAACAACCAGAACCGTCCGGAACGAGAACCTGCCCCTTTCCGATCCGGGAGCACCTCTCAGAATGTTCACAGGTCGAAACGCCGACAGGAAAAACGCCGGATAACCTCCCGAGACGACACCCACGAACAGGCAAATACCCATAAATCCCAGAAGGATTCCCGGATTCTTGAACAGATTCAGGGAGAGATCCCGCTGTATGAAATGATTGAAGGGCGTCAGCACAAGAGCGACCATGATGACGGCCAATACCAACGCCATAAATGCCATGATGATGGATTCATTCAAAAACTGCTGGATGACCTGACCACGGCGGGCTCCGACGACTTTCCGGAGTCCCACTTCCCTGGCCCGGCCTGCCGATCGTGCCGTGGCCAGGTTCATGAAATTGATGCAAGCGATGAGCAGCACAAAAAACGCGATCACGGAAAAAATGTAGACGTAGGCGATGTCGCTGTTGGCCTCGAGTTCCGAATCGAGGTGGGAATGAAGATGAATATCCGTCAAGCGTTGAATCTTCAGCTTGGTACGCTCGCTATACGTTTCACCCAAATGTCGATCGATGAACGGATCGAGTTGACGCTTCAACCGCTCGATATCATAACCCTCGGGCATCAGGAGATAGGTTGCATAGTTGTTGCTCCCCCAGTTCTGAAGCTCTTCTTCTCCGACAACGAATTCGTAGGTTTTAAACGACACCAGAAAATCTGCATGGAAATGGGAGTTGCGCGGTATCGTTTTTATAACTCCGGTGACGTTCAGATCGCCCTGTTCCCCATAGACCTGGAAATTCAGCGTCTTCCCCACGGGGTCTACGTCTCCGAAGTATTTATGAGCCATCTCTTCCGTGATGACGACGGCTGACGGGTCCTGCAGTGCCGTAGAAGGATCGCCCTTGATCATCTCGTATGAAAATACTTGAAACGCATCCTCCTCGGCAAAGAAGAGCCGGTCTTCCTCAAAATAACGGTCATCATAACCCACGAGGAATCTGCCTACGTTTCTGAAACGAACCGCATGGATAATCTCGGGAAAATCGTTGGCCAGTAGCGGGGCCACCGGAGCTGCCACGTGCCCCAGGTGGAGACTCTTCGTTCCATCCTGATTATACCATACTCGTGTGATCCGATAGATACGGTCTGCGTTTTCATGGTACCGATCGTAACTTAATTCATCCAGGACGTACATCATAATCAGGATACAACAGGCTATTCCGATGGCCAGACCCATGATATTGATGAAGGAATAACCCTTGTGTTTGGAAAAATGGCGCAGAGCAATCTTTAGGTAATTCTTGAACATGGCCAAACTCCCGGATAATGACCTCACGATGAGGGAACGAAGAGAACGCATCACCTGTCCCCAGATCCACAGCCTGGCCCAACCTGCTCCCTTCCTTGCGGCAATCTCGTTAAAGTATTCTTCCATGTCGCCGTAAAGGGTTCTTTTTTCCTCCGACCAGACGATACGGTCGAAGAGCCATTGGGCGATTCTGGGCGACCTTGGATTTTTACTGTCTACATCATTACTCATACCGAAGGCTATCCACAGGATTCGAATGTGCCACCCGGAGGCATTGATAACTCACCGTTACTAGAGCGATAAAGAGGGCCAGTAAGCCGGATACAACAAACAACACAATGCCGATATGAATTCGATACGCAAAACTCTGAAGCCACTTGGTCGTCACGTAATAAGCAATCGGCCACGCAAAGACATTGGCCACCAATACCCATTTGACGAAATCCCTTGCTAGCAGGATTAGGATACTCGGAATCGAAGCGCCCATGACTTTCCGAACACCGATCTCTTTGGTTCGTTGCACCGTGGTGAATGCCGACAAGCCAAAGAGACCGAGGCAGGCGATGAAAATGGCAAACATGGCAAAAGAGGAAAGCACTTTCCCGGCTTGTATTTCCGATCGATACAAACGATCGAAGCGGTCATCAAAAAACGTATACTCAAGGGGCTGACCGGGGACGAACGCATTCCATTGCGACTCGACGACGTTCAGCGCCTCCTCAATCATTCCCGGACGGACGCGCACGGATAAAAAGCGCATCGGGCCTTCACCAACGAGTGTGGCCACCATCGGACGTATGGCCTCATGCAAGGATTGCAGATGAAAATCTTCGAACACACCGATCACACTCAACGGTATGGGTTCTTCCTGCAGGTACAACAATCGCTCTTCCAGCGGATGGGTCATCTTCAAGGCTTGTACTGTAGCCCCGTTTACGATAACCGCCGTGGAATCCGTGCCTCTGTCGGGCGAAAAATAGCGCCCCTGGGCCATCTGGATGCGATAGGTGTCTAAAAAATCGTAATCAGTGACGAGGTTTATCAGGATATGGGTTTCGTTACCCGACGCGTTCTCCTTCTGAAAACCCTGACCCGAAAGACTCATCTGAGGCAGGCCGTTGGAGTACGAGGCATTGAGAATGCATGAATTTTTCTTGATGGCACTCTTGTATGCCTGCTGGTTGGACTCCAATTTCTCGGCATCCCGTATCACAATAACGTGCTCTTTATCGAAACCCAAGTCTTTGTTTCGTATAAAACGGAGCTGCTGGTAAACAACGAAGGTGCCTATAAACAGGATGATGGAGGCGCTGAATTGAAACACAACCAGAGCATATCGGAAACGTCTTCCCTTGATTCCGGACTGAACCTTTCCTTTCAGCACAGAGATCGGCTGGAACGACGACAGCAGAAACGCGGGATACGTGCCCGCGATAATTCCCACGATAAATACGGCTATGACGATGCCCAGGATGAAAAATACATCGGTCAAGAAAGAAGCCGTAAATTGTTTGCCCACCATGTTGTTGAAGCTCGGAAGCAGTAAATACACCAGGAGCACGGCGATCAGCATGGCTATCGCACTCAGGAAAATCGATTCCGTCAAAAATTGCCGGACGAGCTGCCTCCGGTTCGAGCCCACCACTTTTCGTACACCGACTTCATTGGCCCGCATGGCCGACCGGGCCGTCGCCAGATTGATAAAATTGATGCACGCCACGAGAAAGATGATGAACGCAATCGCCAAGAAAATAATAACAGTGCTGACATTTCCGCTGGGCTCCAACTCATTGCCTAGGTTGGAATGAAGATGTATGTCCAGCAATGGTTGGAGGAAAAATCCAAAATAATTCCCCGCTTCCAGGAATGTATCGTAAGGGACACTCATAGCTTCTTCTATGATAGGACCGATGTATTTTCTGGCCAAGTCGGGTAGTTTCGCTGCCAGTTCTTCCCCCGAAGCATCGGCGTGAAGAACGATGTATGTATACACGTCGTTTTGGAACCAATTGGGTGCACGGCTTTCCTCCCTCGTCGAGAAGGAAGCCAGAAAATCGAACTTCAAATGGGAATTCTGTGGCATCGATAGGGCAAGACCTGTCACGGTATAGAGCGTTCCGTCCTCGAACGTCAGTGTCTTGCCCAAGGGATCGATTTCTCCAAAATATTTTTGGGCGGTTTCCGTCGTTAGAACGACCGAATTGGGATTGTCAAGAGCGGTATTCATATCGCCCTCTACCAGAGGAATCGTGAAGACGTCGAATACCGTCGAATCGGCCAGAATAAACCGTTCTTCCCGAAACACTCTGTCCTCGTAACGAATCTGGACTTGTCCGACATGAAAGAGTCGAACGGCCGATGTTACCTCGGGATAGTCATTCCGAAGAGCATCGGCGAGGGCCGTCGGTCCGTTGGCCACGTCGAACTTGTTCGCACCGATATTCCCCCGGAGGGCCACCCGGTAGATTTGGTTTGCCTTCTCATGATGACGGTCGTACGTCAACTCGTTGTGTACGAAGAGCAAGATGAGAATACAGATGGTAATGCCGATGGCAAGACCCGTGATGTTGATGAATGCGTATCCCTTATGTTTCCTGATGACACGCAGAGCAATCAGAAGATAATTTTTCAGCATCGCAAAACTCCAGTAAATAGAATTCACAATCAGGATAGGAATAGAACAGATGAGATGACTCCAATACCAGATAAAAGCTTTCAAGCGGCCTCTGTCCCGGGCGATCTGATGGAACCACTCGTCCATATCGCCGGAAATCGTCCTTTTCTCATCGGACGTGGCGATCCGTTCGAAGAGCCATTTGGCAAACCTCGGAGGTTTCATATTGCTTCTCACAACACAGTTCCCCAGTATTTCAGGAGCGTCGGTACGCCCTGCCAGAGGGACTTCTGGAATTCCCGGACGTCCTGTAGTGCCCGAACACCCTGCGGAGTTAATGAATAATAAATCTTGCTGCGCCCTCCCCGCTCCGGCGTCGGATCGGCCATGCGTTTGACCACCAAACCCCGTTTGTGCAGGATATCCAGGGATACCCACAGACTGCCGAAGGTCAGCTTCTTACCTGTTCTTTCCTTGACCTCCTTGATGATGGTCACTCCATACGCATTCTCTTTCAGCCTCAGAATGGCGAGCAGTAATATTTCATCGGATCGAGACAGTACTTTCATACGCACCCTCCTTTTGGCTATTATTACGAAATATTAGTAATAAAGTTGCAGGAGATTACTAAATTTTAGTAGAAAAATGAATAACTCTTGAATTGGTAATAGGACGGTGGATTGATCCAGAGGCTGCCGCAGCGCGATTGATAGACACCAAGCGAGACAGGAACATTATCACGCGGCCTATGACAGAAGATGTTCAATCACGCCTGGGCTCGCCCCCGGAGATACGAAAAATACGCCTTACCTTCGTGTCGTTTCCGCTTCCAACAACACTTTGCGAATCACACGTCCTGCCGCAGAGCGTCTGCGGGATTAGTCCGTGCGGCCAAGATCGACTGGAAAGACATCGTCAGCATGGCAATGACCAGGGCACCCGAACCGGACAGGATAAAAGGCCAGACGGTGAAGGGAACCGTGTACACGAATTCGTTTAACCATCTCTGCATGCTGAAATAGCCCAGGGGCCAGGCAATCAGATTGGCCAGACCGATCCACTTCAGGAAATCCATGGCCAGCAGGCTTACCAGGCGGCCCTCGCTGCAGCCCAGCACCTTGCGAACGGCCATTTCTTTACGCCTCTGCTCCACAGCGAAAGAGACAAGCCCGATCAATCCCAGGCAGGCGATAAAGATTGCCACTCCGGAAAAGAATCCCAGGTGTGAGGCGAATTCCCGGTCGTCGTTGAACTGCCGGTCGAATATATCGTCCAGGAAAAAATAACGCGTATCCCGATCCGGGAACAACTCATTATGGATCGCTTCTATTTCATTCCTCGCCTGAACGATCTCGCCCGCAGCCAGGCGCGCCAGGATCAGGGGACTCCTGGACGGATTGTAAAGAAAAACCATCGGGCCGATGGCCTGCCGTGCCGACGTAAAGTGAAAATCCCTGACTACACCGATAACACGATTCGGAATGGCGTCGCCCTCTTCCATGACCATATCAATACGTTTGCCGAGGGGATCGTCCCACTCGGTAACTTCCAGGGCCGCCTCGTTTATCACGACGAATCCTTCGGCATCCGAGGCGACCTCGCTGGAGAAGGATCGCCCCTGTGCCAGGGAAATATCCAGGGTTTCAAAAAAGCCCTCGTCTACATAAAAACAATACCAGTTCAAGCTGTTGGTCCTGTCCGATCCTTCGGGGATGGTCTGGACGGAGAGTCCCTCACCCATCAGGCGGCTGCTCCTACCCACAGAGACAACCGACGGCATCGTTTTCAGTCGATTTTTGAAAACATCTTCCCGGTCTCCGAGAAAGTTGGGAACGGCCAGCACCTGCTCTCGATTGTAACCCAGATCGATGGACTTGAGATACCGTATCTGTAACATCACAATAAACACACCCACGATCAGGGCAACCGTGATGACGAATTGACAAATAACCAGGATCCGGCGCAGCAGAACACCCGCTTTTCCAGACTGGAATTCACCCCTCAGGACTTTTACCGGCATGAAACCAGACAGAATAAGCGCGGGATAGATTCCCGAAAGAAGTCCGACGAGGATGGCGACTCCCATCAGGATGAGGATGAGCATAGGATTGCTCAAAAAGCTGACATCCAGGCGTTTCTCCAGAAAATTTTCCAGATGGGGCAGTGTCAATTGAAGGATCACCATGGCTATGCACATGGCCAGAATCGTGATGAATACAGATTCGCCAAGAAACTGCAGGATCAACTGCCATCGTGTCGATCCCACGACCTTGCGCATGCCCACTTCCCGGGCCCTCTGAGCGGCGCGGGCACTGGACAGGTTGATAAAATTGATGGAGGCGATCAACAGAATCATGAAACCGATGGCGCTCATCACGTATACAACGGAGGCGTCCTTTTTCCCAAAATTCCTGAAATCATACACATAATCAGTGGATCCCAGGTGAATGTCCAGTAGGGGTTGCAGCTTGATGTCATAGTTCTCAGGAAACCCGTTTGTCTTGGCGATGGTATCCATCTTTCCCTCGACATCGGACGCGTCCGCATTCTCATGCAGCCGGATATAACCGGAAAGTGCCTGGTTGTCCCAGGAATCCCACCAGATCGGATTCCGTTCGACTATCAAGGGCACAAGGATGTCAAATTGAAGATGAGAATTGTTGGGCGGTGCTTCCACGATCCCCGCCACATAGGCGCCTTCCACTCCCCTGATCTGAAGAGGTTTGCCCACGGGATCCTCATCACCAAAAACGGCTGATGCGATATCGGGCGTCAGGAATATGGCATTCGGTTCTGCCAAATCCGAGGCTTTACCGACCCGGATGTTGAAGCTGAACACATCGAAGAAACCGGGGTCAGTCAACAGCATAAAGCCCCGGACAGCATCGTCATCGTCCGTCTCCACCGTTTCTACGTCACCCCGGGCAATGAGCTGCTGCCCGAATGTGGTGAGCCGGGTCGCGCCCAGGACTTCGGGTATTTCGTTTCGGGACGCGGGCAGCAGCGGCCCGGCCGTGATGGCCGAAATCCGGCCTCCCCTACCCGGCACATTGCTCCTCATCACTACACGGTAGATGGATTCCGGATTGTGATGGAAATGGTCGAATGTCAAATCGTCCAGGACATAAAATGCGATCACCAGACTGATTGTCAGTCCGAGCGCAAGTCCCACGATGTTGATGGCAGAATAAACTTTCTGCCGTTTGATATTTCTCCAGGCTATTTTCAGGTAATTACCGAACATGATGACTCCTCCTCTACTTCCGTATCGGCGTAAACAGGGATCCGAGCCGTCATCGGCTCCTTAGACTTCCAACAATGTGAGCATGCTATGGGATTTGAATCTGTTCAGGACACCTTTTGCAGGCGGTGCAACAGATACACTCCGGTGATACACATGATGCAGGCGAAAAGGTAAGGCATAATACCCGTGAGACTGAATATTCCCGTGACTCGACACACCGGATATATCGTAAAAATGACGACAAGGGACATGGCCGGAGGATCGATGTGCGTATCCCCATGGATCAGAAAAACACAGGCCAGCCATTCCGTCAAAAAAGCAGCTAATACTCCGAAGACAAGTCCCCATCCCGCATGGCCCGTGGCAAGCGTCAGGAATTCCGCCGATAGCGCTATGTGAAGAATAACCGGTATCTTGGCGCCGAACTGAAAGAAGAGGAGGGACAGCGCCCCGAATCCAAAAAACAGGCCCGTGGAAGCGGGCAGCGCTTGCACCGAGTACGCGACGGGCAGACTGACCCCGACTCCAATCAGAAGCACTTGGAATGGGCCGGAAGGCCAGGGCTGCCATGCTTCGTCCCTGGAGAGCCTCCAGCGACTCCGGCCCTGGGGCACGCGACCCAGGAGTCCCGTGCGTCCGAACGCCCATCGACCGATGGCTGTCGTGATGACAATCGACAGTGCGATGGTATTGGTCCAGGCAAAACTGCCGATATCTGGAATGGCGTCTAGGCCCCATTTTATCAGATATCCGAAAGCGCCAAAAGCTCCTCCCACGGCCAGGATGCCCGGATCGTTGAATCCGAACAGGGCCACCAGAACATTCCGGCCGCTACACAACTTACCCATCCTGGCAGCATAGGCCGCGGCCACTACGCCTCCGGCAAAGGCGACGTGAGGTCCCAAAAACGGGCCCCAGGTAACGATCTGGTTGAAGGTCGCATTACCGGTTACCATCGTGAGGATAGTTCCAACGATGGACGCCAGACCGCAGAGGATGAACGCGTTCAGGCCGCCCAGGGCTGCTCCCAGGATGCCGCCACAAAAAGCCACCAGAACGGGTATTATACCATCCATCGCTGCCATCGAATCCTTTCTTGTGGGCCTTTAGCCATCCTTTTGTTCATTGACATGGATAGGATTTCTTTCCTGCCCATCTGAACGATGGTTGCATGTTCCATCACTTGGACAACCTCACTCTGAAGACCAGATACGGAGCAATGGCGATAAAAATGAGCACCAGGATCCAGAGCCTCCCCTCCAATACGTTGTAATCATGCAGAAGACGGCTCCATGGATGCTTCATCACGTAATGTCCGAAAAGAAATTCGAACGCACAGGTAAGGCCCAGCCATATTTGCCCGATAATGAACGCTTGGCAGGCGGACTGGATTCTCCAACGGGCACTGATCAGCCACACATACAGACCGAACAAGAGAATCCCCGTACCCGTTGAAATCTGATGGGCGGATAACTCACCCAGGTGTTTTTGATAGACAAGCGCCCGAATAGTGCCGTTGATGATCCCGATGAAGGGCATGACCAACCAGGCTAGTGTGTATTTCCATATCATCGTTCAATTCCTTATCGTTATCGAAAAACCGATGCGCAAGGGCACGGACGACAGCATTCAGGAACGCATCATCACCTCCGACAGCTCCCGTACCGTCGGATGATCCATGACATCCCGGATCGAGAGATTCGTGTCGAATTCCTTCTTCAGCATGTTGATCAGCGTGGTCGCCAGCAAAGAGTGTCCCCCCAGTTCATAGAAATTATCCTTCCTGCCGACTTTATCGATGCCAAACAGTTTTCCCCAGATATCGGCGACTTTCTTTTCCGTCTCAGTCTCCGGCTCGATGTAGTCCGTGGATAGATTCGGACGCATATATTGCGGCTTGGCGGCCTTCTCTTCCAGCATGGCTTCCTTCTCTTTGATGAATTCCCGCTTGATCCATAAATCGATGCGTTCCTGTAAATCCCGGGTGGAGACGATGATATTCGTTATTCCGCTCAGGGATAGTATACGCTGGAATACATCGACACCCTCCTGGGAGGTAATGCCGTCCCGGAGTTCTTTTTCCAGCCAGGCGCGAAGTTCGTCGGGCATGTTTGTCTTCAAGCCCATACCGACCTCGCCCCACATGTCCCAGTTCGTTGAGATCATACGTCCATATCTTCGGTTCCGGCCATGGGATACAAACGCATCCATAAAACTGTTGGCCGCACAGTAGTCCACCAGACCGATGCCTCCGAGTATGGAGGCAATGGACGAACAGAGGAAGAAAAAATCAAGTTCGACGTCCTTCAACAGATCGTCGAGAATCAAGGTTCCTTGAACCTTGGGTGCTAAGATATCTCTGGCATTCTCCGTCTTCTTGAGCTGGATGATTCCTTCACCGGGCAGGCCCGCCGCATGGATCACCCCGTGTATCGTGCCGAACCGTTCAATGGCATCTGATATCACGGTCTGCATGCCATCCCGATCCGTCACATCGGCTGTATATACATGCACTTTAGCACCCAATTTTTCCAGCCGTTTCAGTTTCTGTATCTTCTGACTGGCGGCTTCGTCCCCATCATGGTTTTTTAACCAGGCCTTCCAGTCCCGCCTCGCAGGAAATGCAGATCGTCCTGTGAGCAGGAGTCTGGCTTGATACTTTTTCGCTAAATACTCGGCCAGTACCAAGCCGATGCCCCCCAATCCACCGGTGACGAGGTAAACACCTTTCTTTCGTAGCGGAAGGTTCTTTCTCGAGGCGTCTTCCAGACGGATGGGCTCATACGTCTGAACCCATCGATAGGCACCCCGATAAGCCACCAACGGATCAAACGTTCGATGGGTTGCCTCGTCGATGATCTGACAGGCCAGAACCGTTCCATCGGACGCATCGCTGCCCTGAAGAATCACATCCACATGACAGCAGTGAACATTAGGGTATTCCTGTGGGATGACCTTCAAAGGCCCCAGCATCGTCGCCTTCTCGGCATCGATGGCCTCGGTACCGGTGACCTCATGAACGCCGTTGGATACGGCCACCAACTGAATCTCCTGGGTAATATTCCGCGTCCCCATCACCTGGGCAAGGAAAAGCAGGCTGAAAAAGCCCAATTCATCCAACGGATACTGCGATACAAGGACATCGATCTCTGCTTTTGGGATAGGACTCACACTCCAACAATGGATGATCTTTTGAGGGAGTTGTCGCCGTGCACTCAACTCCGCAAAAAGAGCGTCATAGTCCGAATATCGACCGGGATGTACGACAAACTCATTTCCATTCCGCTCTTCAAATCTTTCTCCCGGAGAAACGATGACGACATCCTGGTTTTCTTTCCGAAGCTTGTCGACGATCAGTGAGCCGATGCCGCATCCATCCATAAAGATCAACCAGCAAAGCTTTTTCTTTTTTCTAGTCATAGCCGGATGCGGCAGGAGCGACCGTTTCCAGGAGGGTGCGTGGAACCACTGGGACATGTCGGGTATTTTGACGAGCCTCTCCCAACGGCTGATGCCCTGCCTGCCGTTCGTGTCCGTGCCGGCCCAGAAATGCTGGCGCTCGAACGGATACGTGGGAAGGATCACACGATGTCGCTCTTCATGCTGATAGAACGCTGGCCAATCCACGGAGGCGCCGGAGAGCCACAGATTCCCCAGGGTACTCAGCAAGAATGCTTCGTCTGAGCCCTGTTCCTGGGCGCTTTGTAGAGAATGAAAAACCGCCGCAATGGCCGCATCCTGTCCGTGCATTTTCGTCAGAGTGCATAACGTCCTTCCCGGGCCCACTTCCAGAAGGATACCTTCGGAATGCCCGAGCACTGTCCGGATTCCTTGGGAAAAACGGACGGGACGACGCAGATTCCGGGTCCAGTACGAGGCTTCTACCATCTCCTCCTCTTTTATCCAGTCCCCAGTCACTGTGGACACGATGGGCACTTTCGGAGGCTTTCTCTCGATTTTCTCAACCTGTTTCGTGAAACGGTCTAGTATGGGTTCCATCATCCGAGAATGGAACGCATGGGATGTATGTAAATAACGACCATCCAAGTTTCGTTCCGTCAAACGCTTCCTCATATCCTCCACGGCGTCTGCTGGACCCGACAGAACACACAGGGACGGTGCATTCACGGCAGCCAGGGAGACCTTCGCATTCACGAATTCCCTCGCCTCCTCCTGGGAAAGGGGGATGGCCAGCATGCTCCCACTGGGAAGCTCTTGCATCAACTGTCCGCGCAGAGCCACCAAGAACAGGGCATCCTCCAGCGAGAAGACACCGGCCAGGGTGGCAGCCACGTATTCGCCGATGCTGTGGCCAATGAAGGCATCGGGCGTGATCCCCCACGCCATCCAGAGTCTTGCCAGGGCGTAAGAGATGACAAAAATGGCAGACTGAGCGATGGCCGTCTGTTTCAGTCGCTCCTGGGTTTCTTTATCGTGAGGTTTTTCGGGATACAGGATGTCCCGTATGTCCAGCCCCAAGTGCGGGACGAGCATCGTGGCGCATCGATCGACGGCCTCTCGAAAGATGGGTTCTTCGCGGTACAACTCGGCTCCCATGTTCACGTACTGGGAACCCTGTCCGGGAAACATGAAGGTGACAGGCCGATGGTGAAGTTCTTGTATATAGGACGGAGACCTGTCGCTCATGGCTTTCTGGATATCGTTGACGTTCATGCACACACACATACGACGATACGGGAAATGCTTCCGGCCCGTGCTGAGGGTATAGGCCACATTGGCCAGGTTCAGGTCGGTATGTCCCTTCAGATGCTGAATGAGATTACGGGTCGCATTCTCCAAAGCCGATTCCGTCTTTGCAGACAGGACGAGCACCTGATACGGTCGTCCCTCCCTCGGTGTCTCCTGATTCGGTGCCTCCTCCAGGATGACATGAGCATTCGTACCGCCGAACCCAAACGCGCTCACGCCAGCCCGGCGAACATGACCGTTGGTCTGCCACTTCGTCAGCCGTGTGTTGATACGAAACGGGCTGCCCTTCAAATCGATGTCCGGGTTCAGCTTCCTGAAATGCAGGCTGGACGGTATGTGACCCTTTTCAAGACTGAGGACTGTTTTGATGAAGGACGACACGCCAGCCGCGATATTCACATGCCCGATGTTCGTCTTCACGGAGCCCAGCCGGCAGACGCCGTTTTTACGCGAACCAAAGGCCTGCTTCAAAGCTTCAATTTCCACGGGATCGCCCAGACGCGTTCCTGTTCCATGGGTCTCGATGTACCCGATGCTTTCCGGTTGGATTTGGGCAGCTTCCATGGCCGCCAGGATGACTCTCTTCTGCCCGTCGATGCTGGGAGCCGTAAATCCCATCTTGCCGTTTCCGTCGTTATTGACCGCCGACCCCTTGATTACGGCATGTATATGATCCCGATCTTCCCGTGCTCTGTCCAGAGGTTTCAGAACCACCATGCCGATGCCGTCTCCGAAGACCGTACCGCTTGCCTTGGCATCGAAGGTTCGGCAATGGCCATCGGCCGATACCATCAGTCCATCCTGATAAAAATAGCCGCTTTTATAAGGCAGGGATAACGACACACCGCCGGCCAGGGCCATCTCACACTCCCCCCGAGCCAGGGCCTGCGAGGCTAGATGAATGGCCACCAGGGACGTAGAACACGCCGTCAGGAGCGTAAAACTCGGTCCCTTCAAGTCCAATTTATTCGAAATACGCGTGGCCACGTAATCCCGGTAATTCAACAGAAAATTATCGTACCCCTGGGAAGGATGCACCGCTTCTATGTTCAGGATCCATTGCTGGTTCTCGTTGGCACCCACGTACATGCCGATCAAGCCTTCATAAGCTTCGGGATTATACCCGGCCCTCTCCAGGGCTTCCCAGCTGCATTCGTGGAGAATGCGAATCTGGGGATCCATCCGCTCGGCTTCCCTGGGTGGATACCCGAAGAAATCGGCATCAAAGCAGTCGATGTCTTCCAGTATACCCTTTGCTTTTACATAATGGGGATGCTTCACGACCTCAGGAGATGTGCCCGCCTCGATCAGTTCGTCATCCGAAAAATGGGATATCGATTCAACGCCCTTTTTCAAATTCTCCCAGAATGCATCGATGTTCTTCGCACCCGGGAATCGGCCGGCCATCCCGATGACGGCGATCTCTTTTACTCTGCGTATCGAATCCGATCCTTCAAATCGACTCATTGATCTCCTTTAGATGAATGATTCCACGATGTCCCGAATATCCATGGCGTTGATGAAATCATCGAAGCGGTGGGAAAGGGCACAGACGGCCAACGAATAGTCATTCCCGATGGAATACTGTTTGAAATACACATCGGGAATCATCTCGCCATTCGAAAAAAGACCGATGTTATCTCGTTCTAAAAAGCGGATCATGAAAGAGTCCAACGGTTGATACAGCCCCTTCCCCATCGCTTTCAGATAACTCTCCTTCAGCGTCCACAACGCATAAAAAAGGAACCGTCGATCGGGCCCTTCTCTCTGCATGATGGCCGAATGCTCATCATTGGAAAAAAACCGCTTGGAGATATCCAGATTCACATCGTTGATCTGTTCAACGTCTACGCCCACGGGCCTGTCGTTGATGGCGCATACGATCCACTTACCGGAATGGGCAACATTAAAATAAAAACCGGATGGATGGTCGAACAGAGGCTTATTATACGCATTGAGCGAAAAGCGGATATCGCTGTTATCGACCTCCAGCGTCCTTGTGATGATGTATCGTACGAGCAGGTCGGCATACAATGTTCGATGGGCGTCCTGCCAGTGTCGGAACCGTCTTATCCTTTCTTGCTTTTTCTCATCCACACAAGTCAACAAACGAAGGAAGAGATCGTTGTTCAGTCTCTCTGTCGATGGAACGGCGTACACTTCTACCATAGCTTGAGTGATCCTTTCAATGCCGGTGTCACCCAATTATACGTATTTTAAGGTCCTTTGGTTTTTAAGCAACGACAGACTTCATACTATTGGACGTCTCATCAGGACAAAAGGTTGCCAAAAGAAAAGCCCCCGAGGGGCTTTTCTTTCTGTAAATTTTAAGTTGGACAGCGTTTGGTGATGAAAAATGTTTCTCATTCATACTTCAGAGAGTCGACGGGATTCGTGAGTGCCGCTTTAACCGATTGATAACCCACCGAAACGACAGCAACGATCAGTACCAGCATGCCCGATAGAAAAAATACATCCAGGCCGATTGCTGTTCGGTAGGGGAACTGAACAAGCCATCGTCGTATCAAGAAATAGGCGACGGGCCAGGCTATCAGGTTGGACAGGAGCACCAGCCTGGTAAAATCGCGAGTCAGGAGTGCGATGATACCGACGACAGATGACCCCAACACCTTACGAATGCCGATTTCTTTGGTTCGTTGGACAGCCGTGAACGAAATCAGACCCAGCAGTCCCAGCGCAGCGATGGATAGACCCAGGCATGACAGCATTCCGAACAACCGGCCAACCTGTTCCTCCTTTTGATATTGGCGGTTGAAAAATGTATCGAGAAAGAAATGGTGAAGCGGATTGTCGGGGAAGAGTTCGTTCAGTTTACGATCCACAAAAAAGAGGGTTTTTTGCAGATCGTCTGTTTTTACAGACAGTGTAATGTTGTAAAAACGCGGCGGGTAAATTTTTAAGACTATCGGTTGTATCTCCGATGCCAGCCCTTTGTAATGAAAATCTTCCGTCACTCCGACGATGATGCGAATATTCCCGTCGGGTCCGGATTCGACCTGCTGACCGACGGCTTCCTGGGGTGTCAAGAACCCCAGAGCCTCAACCGCGGTTTCGTTGATAATAACAGCATCCTCGGAATCCGTGTGCATTTCCTTCTGGAAGGACCTGCCCGCAGCCATATCGATCCCGTATAGAGGGATGAAATCCGTATCGATGTAAAGATGGTTGACCACCTGTCTCCGGTCGTCAACGGCGTTCATACGGTAGATATACTGTGTATCAAAACTTGTCCCCATAATATAAGCCGAAGCAGCTGCCCCGGTGACGTTCGGATGCTGCGTGAGCTCATACTTGATAGCCTCATAATTATCCTCTATAGTAACACCCCCGCGCATGGGAATCACCAGTTTCTGCTCCGGCTGAAATCCCAGGTTTTGATTCTTCATGAAGCCGAGCTGGCGGTAAACCATCAGTGTACAAACGATAAGGATAATGGAAATCGTAAACTGACCGACGACGAGAATCCTTCTCAATGTGCCGCCTCGTACACCAGAACGTAGCGTGCCCCTGAGCGTTGAAACCGGCTTGAATCTAGACAGGAAGATGGCGGGATAACATCCGGCCACCAGGCCTATTCCCACAGCAAGGCCGACAAGAGGAAGAAGGACATCCAGTGAGAGAATATCGGAGATTCGGAACATCATTCCCGAAAGCTGATTGAATGTCGTGAGCAGTACGTTCGCCAGAATAAAGCTGACGACTAACGCGAGGGTAGAAAATACGAGGGCATCCCCCAAGAATTGCATCATCAGCTGGCGGCGCTGGGCTCCCACGACCTTTCGCATGCCCACCTCCTTGGCCCGATGGGCCGACAATGCCGTCGACAGGTTGACAAAATTCAAGCAGGCGATCAACAGAATCAGCACGCCTACAGCCGAACAGATCACCAGGTAGAGCGGATTACCCGGCGGTTCTGTTTCTTCACGCATGTGCGAGAAGAGATGAATATCCCGAATTCTCTGTAAAAAATAGTGACGCGAATATCCCAACTCCCGATCCCTCTGGCCTGAATACGGATCGCTGATCCTCCGTATCTGTTCCTCAAAAGCCGGCCGATCCGCACCGGCATGAAGCTTGATGTAATTGTATGCCATATTGGCTGTCCAGGATCGTGTCCAGCGCTCACTCTCAAAATCCCGGAAGGAATGGAAAAGCTCGTACTTGAGGTGGGTGTTGCGTGGACAGTCCTCCACGACACCCGTGATCTCATACGCATTCCCATCGATTTCCAGGACCCGTCCCAAAACGTCTGTCGATAGGAAATACTTCTGGGCGATCCTACGAGCGATGACCACAGTTCCCAGGCGGTCGAGGGCCGTAGACGGATCCCCCACGATAAAAGGAATCGAAAAAATGTGAAACAGATCCGTATCTGTCCACATCTGCTGGGTCTCATAGAAGACTCGATCCTCATGCTTGACCAGCGGTTCTGTTCCGTGCCGGACACGGGCCGCATAGGCCACGGCTGGGAACTGCTCCTTGAACACGTTCCTCATCGGGGAATACGTCATCGCCTCCAAGCTTTCCGTCGTCCGTGTCTTGAATTCCATGGCCACGCGGAAGATGGAGTCCGGATCTGGATGATAATCGTCGTAGCTTCGCTCGAAGCGCACGAACATCATGACATACAGCGCGCAGGTCATCCCGATGGAAAGCCCCAGGATGTTGATAAGCGAATATCCTTTGTTCTTCCGAATATGCCTCGATGTGGTTTTCAGATTATGTCTCAGCATGGCGACACTCCAGTAGAAGGAATGGTGAATGAACCCAGGAAGCGCAGCAAACACCTGAGCCCACCAGTATATGCGGGCCTTGACGGCTCCGTATTCCCGGTAAATTGCTCTGGCCTGCTCCTCAAAATCCCCCATGGCACCGTAGCGGATATTTTTATCGATCATCCGCGTCAGGAGGAGAGCAGCCAACTTGGGAGGTTTATTGTGTCGGTCGGTCATGGAATCCTTAAAACTCCAGTTTCGGAATATCATTCCAGATACGGGCATTGACTTTTTGAATCTCCATCAGGGCCTTTTTCCCCTCGGGTGTGAGACGGTAGTATACCTTCGCCCGCCCGCCTCGTTCCGGTGTGGGCTCCCCCTTCACCGTCGTCACATAACCGTTTTTATGAAGCCGTCCCAGAGGCCCGTAAATGGCACCCAGCAGCCAGTTTTTGCCCGTGGCCTTGATGATCTCTTCCCGGATAGCCATGCCGTAGGCTTCGTCTTGCAGTCGCCAGATGGACAGGAGAATGATCTCTTCTATACGCGATAAGAGTTTCATCGTCTCTCCTCATTCTTTTACTCATTATTTCTATACGTTTTTTGATAAAA
>Ga0180438_10002580_pt1 | contig 29175 bp, 42 predicted proteins | sample SS_ome_12_FD_132455 | JGI IMG/M metagenome (GOLD analysis project Ga0180438, IMG submission 132455) | Hypersaline lake sediment archaeal communities from the Salton Sea, California, USA - SS_3_D_2 metaG | ecosystem: Environmental > Aquatic > Non-marine Saline and Alkaline > Hypersaline >...
AAATGAATAGAAGAGAGTTTGGAAGAAAAGATGGAAGTAGAAGAGGATTTAAATTAGGTGGAAGAGGAAGAAACAGAACAGCTACTTGTAGGCATCCGAATAAAAGATTGAAAGGAGGTAGGAAATAATATGGCGTGTTATAGTGCAAAAAAGAAATCTACTGCAAAAGCGAAAGCTTCAAAAATGAGAAGTAAAGGTTATAATGCTTCTGTCTATAAGAAAGGAAAAGGTTATGGAGTATCTGTAACTAGAAAGAAATAAATTAATTTGGAGAAGATTGAAATGGGAAAAAGAAAGAAAAGAAAGAAGAAGAAATAACTTTAAATATAATTAAACCTTATTGGAGTTATGAGAATAACAACTTTGTTGCTTTTAATTGGAGTTATTTTTCTTTTTCTTAAAACAAAAGATTATGTTTCAATAAGTAATTGGTGGATATTTTCTATTTTCTTTTTGGATTTAATATTTTTTTATTATTCAATTCATAAGAAGAATAAGGAAAGAGATACTCCAAGACCTGTTTATTTATCATCTCCAGAGTAATATTTAATTACGCAATAAAACTTAATTATAAGGATAAATTTAAAAATGGGATTAATCTTAAAATAAGATGGGGAGGAAGAGGATAAAAATTAGGAGATTATATACTCCTTATCCTTCAAGCAGAAAAGATAAGAAGTATATGGTTATTGTTAGAAATCCAAAGACAGGAAGATTAAAAACAATTCATTTTGGACAAAGGGGTTATCACCATAATTATTCTGAAGATGCGAGAAGAAGGTATTTAGCAAGAAGTTCAAAAATAAGAGATAAATATGGAAGGTTAACAAAAGACAATAAACTTTCTGCAAATTATTGGTCTAGAAAACTTCTTTGGGGAGGATCTAAATGGAAGAGGAAAAATTAAAATCGAAAAAAAATTTTTTTATAATCATTGGAATCTTAGGATTAATAGGATTAATAACATTGTTCCTAATCTTTTTTATAGGAGATTCAAAAATGAAAACCCAATTACTTTCTCAAGAAACCCTTAATGGTTTGACTCTTCCAAATTCTATTTACTATCCTGCTGGAACAGAACAGCAATTTTATTATAATGAATCTTCAGGGCAATTTACTACAATGGATGGGCTGTCTTATCAAAATACTTCTGGAGGTTATTTTAATGTTTATAAAAATGGAGAGTTAATAAGAAAGTTTGGTTTTGGGATTACCTCTGACCAGAAGAATAGCTCGACGGCAGATTATACTTGGAATTGGAATTATGACGATTCCTCAAAAACTTGGAGTGCCACAAATTCAACTCCTCAGTTTTATTGGAAAATTAATTATCAGTTTAGACCAAATGCTCCAATGAAAATTACTCATCAAATAAATAATACTTGGAAGAATTTGACGAATGCTAAGATGTGGTATATCTTCACTATTTACGACGGAGATATATTAAATTATGATGGAACATATTATTATTGGAATGAAAGTGTTAATATAATTGGAGAAGAAGGAAACGGAAAAATTATTTTTAATTCATTTGAAGATTTTGATTTTTCAGATACTTTTGAAGATTATGATGTAACTAATTTTTATATTGGAAATGCGTCTATGTTCGATTATCCAAATATAGATATTTCTGCATTGGCAATAACAAAAGGAAATGGCAATTTTAATAAGTATGATAATTATACATTAGACCCAACTTATTCTTATGACAATGTTACAACAGAAGGAACACTAACAGATAATATTAGAAGCGAACCAGATTATTCTCATTTATCTATTATTAATGAATCTCTTGTTTTATATATGCCATTTGATGTCAATGGTTCAACTCAATATGATTATTCAAATAATGATAATGATGGAACAGTTACAAATGCGACTTGGAACTCAACAGGAAAATACGGAGGAGCTTTTGAGTTTGATGGTAGTGGGGATTATGTTAGTGTTGCTGATGATAGTTCAATTAGCCCTACAGATGAAATTACTTATTGTTTTTGGTATTATATTACAGATAGGGGGGGGGATTATGGAGGTTTAGGTAAAAGTGATGTGGGTGCTTCAGAAGGTTGGAGATTTTGGATTAATTACGATACATTAGGGGATGTATATAGAATAGGTTATTTGACAGGTGGATGGAGTGCTGTTGTTACTGATGATGCTCCTCAAATAAATGCGTGGACTCATATTTGCACAACTTATAACAATGTCTCTTGGGATATTTATGAGAATGCTGTGAAGATACATAATTTTTCTGATAGTGGAGCAATTGGTTATGGTAATGGGTGTGATTTATTAGTAGGCAGTGTTAATAATAATTATCTTAAAGGCTCAATAGATGAAGTAGCAATTTGGAATAGGAGTTTGTCTGCTCAGGAAGTTGGAGAATTATACAATGCAACATATCAGAAATTTTACAATTCAGGAAATCAAACATTTGAATTAAAAAGTGTAACTTTGGGTTCTGACGATAGTGTTAATGTAACCATTAAAGCAGAGGCATTAAATGATTCTTCTTTAAAGTCGAGAGTTTATGAAGCAGACTATGATGACATAAATAATTCAGATATGGTTCTATATATGCACATGGACAATTTATCTGATTATGGAGAAAATGATACGCATGTTTATGACTTTAGTGGAATGGGGAATAATGGGACAGTTCCTGATGGAAATGCAACCTGGACTTCAAGCGGGAAGTTAGGTGCTGGTGGCTGGAGTTTTGATGGTGATGGTGATTATGTTAATCTTTCTAATCCTTCAAGTCTTCAACTTATTGGAAACATCACCCTTTGTAGTTGGACATATTTTAATGAAGTTCCTGGTGATAGCAAGGTAATGACTATATTAGGAAAAGATGATGGAGGATGGGCGATTTCGTATGGGGAAACAGGCACTTTTAATTATTATTTAAGATTTGTTGTCAACGGGGGGACTTGGCCACAAACTGGAAGCACGAACCAAGCGACTTGGGATAACACTGGAGATATTAGTGGGAGTTGGTTACATATATGTGGTGTGAAGTCAGGTAACAATGGATATATATATGTAAATGGGGTAGATAGAGCTAATAATAATCCCTCAATGGCAGACCCTATGACTAATCCTTCTAAGAATGTAATGATTGGAAGAAGAGATAATGCAGATACGCCAAATTATTTCAACGGCACAATGGATGAAGTAGCAATTTGGAATAGGAGTTTGAGTGCTGGGGAAATAAAAGAACTTTACTACACAGGTTCAGCAGACCATCAAAATGGAGGAGCTGGAATTGATTGGCAATTAACAAGCGAAGAAGATTTTTCAACTCTCAACACAACACATTTAAGAGCAACACATACAATAGCAAATACATCAGATTATTTATTAACTGAAATTGGTTTTAATTCAGAAAATGGATTTTACTCCCCATACATAGAAGATGTCCTTGTTGAAACTTTTGACAGTGGAGCTGTTTCAAGCATCGGTTTAGAAGTAATAACACCAAGTAATTTTAATGGAACAAATGTAACACAAAATTCTTTCTTTAATGTAACTGTAAACATAAGTTGTAATGGTGCTTCTGATTGTGGAGAAATAAATGTTTCATTAGACCCAGAACAAAAAGCTGAACATACTTCAACAACAGATACAATTTGCTCTAATGGGAAATGCACAAAAACTCTTTATTCTGGCATAAGAAATGTTTATGAAGATGGTCAATGGAAAAAGATAGAGGATGCAAGAAGTCTAAAAGATTCTGGAATTGTTTGTGTCGTTGAAAAAGAATTTGTAACTGACCCAACAATAGAATGTGTTGATTGGAATTACACTTCAATTACAATAAAATCAGAAGATAAAAATAGTTATTATGTAAGAATAAAGGATTCAAAAAATAATGAAAAAAAGAATTATGGAGAGAAGAATTTAGAAAAAGAAACAGAAATACCGATAGACTTGGGGGAGATTTTACATATAGGAGAAAGTTCAACAACAATAACTCTCCAAGACAATTCAACTGAGGTTTTTGACGATACTTATCTTCTTTCTGGTCAGCCCGATGCTGTTGCTGGAAATATGGCTTACTTTTTTATTGAATATCAAAACTTCCCACTTTATACAATAATTAAGTTTAATCTTTCTGTTCCTTCTTCTAAATTCATTGAAAATGCTACACTCTACCTTTATACTTATGACCATAATGATTTAGATCTTAGTGAAGAACTTAATCTAACTTCTCATCATTTTATTAATCAGTCTTGGAGAGAATCAGCAATTACTTATAATGCTTTTGATCATTCTCAATATAATATCACTTCTACTGATACACTTACTTTCACATCTTTTACTAATGAGTGGCTTCTTTTTAATGTTACAGATATTGTTAGAAATGAGTATGCGATGGGCGGAGAGAATGTTTCAATTTTGATAAATTCCACTTTTACTGATAATTGTGAAGGAGCTGAAGGTCTTTATATTGCATCTCGTCAATATCCTACAAATGTTTCAATGAAACCTATGCTCGAAATAACTTATACAGATGAAGCTAAATCTGGTTTAATATCAACAGTAGTAGGAACAACTCCTTTTTATACAAACGAAAGCAATCCAAGAAATATCTCTTTGTCAGGATATACAAGTCAATTAGTAACCTTTTGGGTGAACGCAACAGGAGAACAGAATGATTATGTAAATCACACATTCTATGTTTATGCAAATTCAACAACAAATATGTCAATAAATAATATTTCTTCTGAATGGAATGTAAGTATAATATCTGCTGTTTTAGATGACGAATATCCAGTGTTCTCAAATTATCAGGATAACAATGGAACTCTTGGAGGTTCAGGAATCGGATTATTTAATGTGACTCTATTATCAACAAATGGAACAGTATTCTTAGAAATAAATAACACAAACATAACAGCAACTAATTTAACAGCAACAATTTATAATGTAACTTATTCATTCACAGCATCAGGAGATTATACTTATAGATGGCATAGTTGGGGTAATGGAACTTCTCATAATTACAATAAATCAAATGATAGAACCTATACTGTTAATGCAACTCCAGATAGTGAATATCCAATCTTTACAAGTTTAGTAAATGATACGGCAAACAACACAGAATATGTCGAGAGTTTTGGATGGGGATTTAATGCAACAATAACTTCAACAAATGGTTCAGTTGGTTTAGAATTTAATGGAATTAACTATACAGCTTCAAATATATCGGCATCAGTTTTTAATGTGACTATTTCAGATTTAGGAGTAGGAACTTTTGATTATTATTGGTGGGCTTATGGAAACGGAACAAGTCATAATTATAACACTTCAGCGACGAATAGTTATACAATTGCAAAGAATGGTTCTCTAACATTGGGATTAACAGGAACAACACCTGTTGAATATCCTATAACAACAGATTTTACAGAGAGTGGATGTCCTTCACAACTATCTTGTTCTTTAAATATCTCAAATGATATTTATGGAGTTGGAGATATTTCTGCAAATTATTCTACAGACGGAAATGAAAATTATACAGATACCTCTGTTGTTTTTACAATAACTATTGACCAAAACACAACTTTAGAATTAGGAATATCAGTTACTTCTCCTATAACATATCCTACCACAACTGATTTCTCTGGAAGTGGTTGTCCAACTGAATTAAGTTGTGCATTGAATCTTTCAAATGCAGTTTATGGAGTTGGAGATATTTCTGCAAATTATTCTACAGACGGAAATGAAAATTATACTGATGCTTCAGCAGTTGATACAGTAACAATAAGTCAAAATACATCGGCAACAATTTATACTTATATAAATAATTCAAGAGCAAATTTAACAATAGATAACAATACGGCTATATGGTTAAATGCAAGTTTATTTAATGTTTCAGCGAATGTAAAACTATATAACAACGGAACTTTAATTAATGATGGAACTTCTCCTGCAGGAAATCTTACAGGATATAATACTACTGGAATTTACAACATTACAGGTATTTATGAGGGAAATACAAATTATTCGAGAGCAAATGAAACATGGTGGTTAAATGTTACTCCTGTCATTGGAGATATAACACCACCATATTTTACAGAAACACCAAACGGACAATCATTAAGTTATCCAAATAGAGTTGCTGGAGTTAATTTTACAGGAGATGATGAAACTTCCTTTGGAACTTATGCGGTTAATGATACAAGATTTCAAATAAATTCTTCAGGATGGTTTAATGATACTGGATTGTTAGGAGTTGGAACTTATTATATTAATATTACAATTAATGACTCATCTAACAATGTTAATTCAACAATATATAATGTTAATATAACTCAAAACACAACTTTAGAATTAGGAATTAGTGGAACAGATAATATTGAATATCCAAAAGAAACAGATGTTGCTGGTTCTGGTTGTCCATCACAATTAAGTTGTAGTTTAAATATAGCAAATGCAAGTTATGGTGTAGCTGATTCACCAGTAGCATTTAATTATTCTACAGCAGGAAATGAAAATTATACTGACGCATCTGCAAATTTATCAATAACAATCGTTCAAAACTCATCATTAGTTTTAACACAAACTTATACATCTCCAATGACTTATCCAACTGAAACAGATTTTGCAGGAGCTGGTTGTCCAACTGAATTAAGTTGTGCATTGAATCTTTCAAATGCAGTTTATGGAGTTGGAACTATTTATTCAAATTATTCAACAGATGGTAACGAAAACTATACAGCTTCGTCAAATCTTTCTGCAATAGTAATAAGTCAGAATACATCAGCGACGATATACACTTATATAAATAATTCAAGAGCAAATTTAACAATAGATAACAATACGGCTATATGGTTAAATGCAAGTTTATTTAATCTATCAAGCGTAATTAATCTATACAATAATGGAACTTTTATTGGAAATGCAAGTGATGGAATAGGAAATCTCACAGGATATAATACTACTGGAATTTACAACATTACAGGTATTTATGAGGGAAATACTAACTATTCTGGTTCTTCAGAAACATGGTGGTTAAATGTTACTCATGTCATTGGAGATACAACTAATCCATTAATCACGATAGTAACTCCAACTCCATTTCAAGTATTCGGTTCTGAAACATATTATATTAACATTAGTTCAAATGAAAATTTATCAACTTGCTTAGTGAATATAACTTGTTTAATTTGTGAGGATAGTGAATTTAATTTAGAAGCGTATGCAACAAAAGTAAATGAGACTTTCTTTACTTATTACAATTCAACAACAGCAAACGAGGGATTTTTTGAACTAAATATAACTTGTAATGATACTTCTAATAATATAAATAATTCTGAAAATCTTGTGTTTGGAACTGACTTATATCCTCCATACTTTTCAACAATTCCAGACGGAACTACTTTGGAATATAATCAAGAAGCATTGGAAGTCATTTTCACTGGAACAGACACATTTACATTCGACAATTATACTGTTAATGATACAGGAAACTTTCAAATAAATGGAACAGGTGGTTTAATCAATTTAACTAATTTATCTATTGGCGTTTATTACTTAAATATAACAATTAATGATTCATTTAACAGAGTTAATTCTACAATATATAATGTAAATGTATCTGATACAACTGCTCCTATCTTCGATAATATCTATAATGTTTCAATCGAAAGAAATCAAAGTGTGAATGAAGATTTCAATGCAAGTGATAGTGGTGTAGGTTTCGGAACTTGGGCGGTTAATAATACAGGAGATTTCTCAATAGATTCAACAGGACAACTAACGAATATAACTGGATTACAAAACATAACCTATTATCTAAACATAACAATCAATGACACAGAAAATAATATTAATTCAATAGTCATCTATGTAAATGTTTCTGAACCAGCATCAGTTGATACAACTCCGCCATACTTCACGGACATTCCATCAGCGTCAACTTTAGAATATGTTAATGATGCTTTGAGTGTTGATTTTGATGCAGATGATGAAACTTCCTTTGGAACTTATGCGGTTAATGATACGGACTTCACAATAGATTCTGTCGGTGGATTAGAAAATAATACTGCTTTATCAGTTGGAACTTATTATGTAAATATAACAATTAATGATTCATCCAACAATATTAATTCAACTATTTATACTGTAACTGTTCAAGATACTATTGCACCAACTTTTGATAACTTACAAAACCATTCACAGACGGCAAATCAATCATTCACTTTTGATTTAGATGCAACAGACCATTCAACCTTAGGAACATTCGCATTAAATGAAACATCAAATTATACAATTAATTCTGGAACAGGAGTTATAACAAATACAACAGGATTAGAATATGCACAATTTGAATGGTTTAATGTTTCTTTAAATGATACCTATGGCAATTTAGTTAGTGGAATATTTTACATTAATATTACTGCTATATCTGGAGCAGTTGTTACTACTTTAAATGCGGATGATATGATTTTAGGATACAATTATGACTTATCAGAATTAAATCGTGGGGATATGTTGTTTAACTATGGATGGGAATGGTAAGTATATCTTAATTGGAATTATGCTTTTTATGATTCTTTTAGTCGGAGCTTCAAATCCAAAATTAAATACTTTTGAACAAAATAAAGAAGTTGAATTAAAACAAACCTGTGTTATAAATGGTTCTTTCTGTGGCGGATGCAATATTAGTTCTGTTGATTATCCAAATGGTTCAATAGCAATTTCTGATGTGGAAATGACAAAAAGAACTGCGGATTTTAATTATACATTAAATAAAAATTATACCTCCATGCTTGGAACTTATACAGTCAATGGATATTGTAGATGGAATGATGTTCTAAAGAATTTTGTTTATTATTTTACGGTTACTCCAAACGGAGAAGAATTAACAGAAGGACAGGCAATTATAAATGTTTTTCTAACTTTAATTTTATTTGGATTAATTGTTTCATTTGCTTATTTTATAATTGTAATTCCAAAAGAAAATGAAAGAAACTCAAGAGGAGATTATGTAAAAATAATTAAATTAAAGTATTTAAGAATAATGTTTATCGCATTTCTTTATCCTTTAATAATAATTCTTCTTAATCTTATGAATGGACTCGCTGTTAATTTCTCTACACTATCAATGTTTTCTGGAATAATTGGATTTTTATTTGAAGTAATGTTAAGAGGAGCATGGATATTTACTGTTGTAATAATTCTTTGGATTATTTATAAAATGATTCAGGATTCAAATATTCAAAAAACAATAAATAAAATAGGGAGGTTTAGATTGCATGAATTGTGATGATATGGAAGAACTTGTAGAGAGAAAAAAGGAATTAAAAGATGAACTAAAAGAGGTAGAAGGCAATATTAGAAAAATAAAATCGAGGAGAAATTTAAATTCCCCTACCGTCAACATGAGAGTTCCAACGAGTTTTATGAAAGAATGTAATTATATCAACGATAAAAGAGAAGAATTTGGTTTAGATGGTCTTTCATTTCCAAAAATATTAGAGTTAATTCCAAAACACGTTTCATGGAAAAAATTGATGAGAAATGATTTAATAAAATTCAATACAAATTTAGAAAACAATGGAGGAATAATTTATGATGCTGTTTCATCTTAAAAGAGGACAATCAACAATGTTAATCTTTTTTATGTTTATAATTCTTTTAATTGGAATTGTTTTTCTTTTAGTTGGAGGATTAATAACGACTAAAACGTATGATATGCTAAATCAAAATATAGAGATTGGAGATGTAAATTTACAGAATATCACTGCAGATTCATTTGGACAATTTCACACAATGTATATAAATAATGCTGATTGGTGGGGGATGTCAATTATAATTGGGATGGTTCTTGGATTATTTGTATCAGCATATATGACAAGAAACACCTTTCCAAAATGGGGGATTGTTTTGGATATATTTATTATAATAGGAGCATTTCTTTTTGCTCTTTATTTAAGCAGTGTATATGGAGAACTATTGGATGCTCTAGCTGGAGCAGATGAAACTTTCCTTGAAGATTATGCGTCTAAAACATCTCTCTTTATTCTTAATCTTCCTTTATTTGTAGTGATTATTGGAGTTGTTGCAATGTTCTTATTTCATTCATCCATTCCAAAAAGAACAGAAGAAGAATATCAAACAGGAGGTTATTTAAGAGGAGCATAAAATGAAAAAACACCGACGACAAAAATCAAAAACGTTAAATAAGCCATTCTCAGCGACTTTTTTGTTATTAATGGTATTATCCTTAATTATTTTTATCCCTTTTATCTCAGCATTTAAAATTGATAATAATTTAAAATATAAGAATAATGATATGATTGTTGAAATAACAAACGCATTTGGATTTGGAGAAAAGTATGGTGAAGCGACATTAAAATCTCATAAAACTACAACAGAAATAATCACAGTTCCACATGGAGAAGAAGTATTAACAATGTATTATGAATTCAATTTCAATGAAATTTATGAAAATGGATTAGGAAAAGTAACTTTTAGAGATTTGAATACAGGAAGAAATGTTAATAGAAATTATAGTTTTGCATTGATAGCTCCAAAAAGCTGTGAAAATGTAGTTGATAAAAATGGAACTGTTTATGAACAATGCACACCATTAAGCTACACTAAACTTACAAACACAGACATTCCAAAAGGAAAGGTTACAATTGGATTATTAACAGATGTTTATGAAGGAGATTATATTGATGGTATATGGACTATTGCAGGGAAAAAAATAAGTCGCCATGCTGAATGGACTGAAGGAACATATGTTAGTAATATATCAACATCACAATTACACACTTATTGTGCAGATTCAAATGGAACTAATTTATTTGTATGCACATTATCAGGAACATCAATTTATAATATCACAATTCTAAATAATTCTGGAAGCTATGTTGGTTCATTTATAACACCGAGAATAAGTAATCTTGTAGGAGGAACTGTAAATTCCACTACCTTTGTTGCATTAGATATTAATGGTTCAATTGCTACTTATTATTTAAATGGAACTTATCAAAATTCGTGTGATTCTGGAATAAGAAATGATGGAATTAGAGGCATTGGAATGAATGAAAGTATCTATACTCTTGTAGATCTTAACAATGATACAATCCATTTAATAAATAAAAATGATTGTTCTCAATTAGATGAAATGAATATCTCATCAATAGGAACAAATCCAATTGGAATAACTTATCATAGTGGATATTGGTGGGTAAGCGAAAATAGTGAAGGCGTATTTAAATACTATCCAAATTTTACTTACATGAGCAATTTTACATATTCTGGAGGAGAAACTCCAGATGTAAGAGATATTGGAAGCTATGGGGGTTATCTTTATATTCCAGATGAAATTCTAAACAAAATTTTTAAATATGAAGGAAAAAGAATTACTATAAATAAAGCTTCATGGAATTCTCAAACAGCAGAAGGATCAACAGAAACATTTACTTTAAATATTACTTTAATCTCTGGTATTCAAGTTTCAACAATTGATTTAATTTATAACTCTACATTATACTCTACATCATTTTCACTAGTTGATGGAAATGCAATATCAACAAGATCCATCACTATCCCTAATGTTGCAACTTCTACGGACATTGATTTTTATTGGAATATAACACTATCAAATGGTGATGGAGAAACATCTTTTAATTATACCCAAACAATAAATAATCTACAAATTGGAAATTGCACTACATATACAAATAGGATTTATAATTTTACATTGAGAGATGAAGAAGACCAAAGCATTTTAACAAATACCTCAATAGAAATTCAACTTAAACTTTATGATTCAACAAAAGAAGTAAATGTCTTAAATTTTTCTCAAGAATATGATGATATAAATCCAGCAACAGTTTGTATCAATAGTTCCTTACTTACAAGTTTAAATTATTCTGCCGATTTAGTTGTAAAGTATACTGCAAATATTTCCAATTCGGATAACTCAAGCACGGAATATGCAAAGGAATATTACCACATTTTTGGAGATGTAATTGGAAATTATACTGTTCCTTATAATATAACTTTATACGGATTAAAAGAAGATGATTCAACTGAATTTCAATTAACTTTTAGAGATTCTTCTTTTGTTCTTGCGAGTAATGTTTTAATTTATTTATATCGCCAATATGTTTCAGATAGTGATTTTAAAATAGTTGAAGTTCCATTAACAGACTCAAACGGGCAAACAATTCTCCACATGGTAAGAAATGATGCTGTTTATAATATCGTCGCTGTTAATGAAAATGGAGAAATTTTAGATACATTTAACAAAGTTATTGCTTTTTGTCAAGATTATACTATCGGGCAATGCACGATTAACTTAAATGCAAGAGCAGGAGGAGATGTTGTCTATGATTTTGATGATGAATACGGAATAACATATACAAATCCAACTTATTCAAATGTTACAGATTTAGTAACTTTCGTATTTACTTCTTCTGATTTATCGTCAAAGACAGTTTCAACAGAAGTTATAAGAAATAATCAATTTGGAAATAGAAGTGTGTGTTCTGATTCATTGACTTCTTCAACTGGAACTTTAAGCTGTGATGTTTCAAGTGTAACTGATACAGATAGATTTCTATTTGTAAATATTTATGTTGATGGAGATTTAATGGCTACTTCAACAATAGATTTAGAAGCGAGTGATTTTGGTTTTGGAATTGTAAATGGAGCTTTTTTTAGCTTCCTAATTATTTTGTTTATAATAACAATGTTCTCTGAAGATAGACAGATTTTAGTAATTTCTTTGGTTTTGGGTTGGGCTTTCGTAATTGGTTTTGGATTAATAAGTGGAAAATTATTTGGAAGCAGAACAGTAGTTTCCGCAGGAATTTGGTTAGTAATTTCAGCAATGATTTATTTATGGAAATTAAATAATGAGGAAACAGTATAATGGATTTAAAAAAATTATTTTCAAATATGGCGATTACAGGATTATTAATATTTAGTCTAATGACTTTTATAGTAATGACCCAATACGAAAGTAGTGTTGAAAATCCAATAACAAATAATTCAATTATTAATTCTACTTACTCAGATTTGTCAAGAAATTTAACAAATTCTGGAGATGAAGCCAAAACAGCTTCTAGTAATTTTGGAAATATAACTCCAACTCAAGAATATGGAGAGCTTGAAGTAACTTCAATAGTTTCTCCAACAAAAATAGCTAAAACGATTACTGTAGGATTTTGGAATATTTTTATAAAACTCCCACAAATTGTTTTGGGAGTTGACCCTCTTGTAGCGAGTTTACTAAGTTCAATTTTACTTTTATTGTTAATAATTGGAATTTGGGCAATATGGAAGGGGGTGGTTACTTCATGATAGAAAAATTCATTTTTTTGGTAGAGTATCCAGACCTATCAAATTTAAGTTCAACTAGTGGAATTGGAGGGCTTTTATCTCTACCAAATACGACTTATCCTTATTTCTGGGCATGGATACTTGGAAGTTTATGGTTAATTGTTACAACAACTCTTTATTTTGCAGAAGTAAAAAGAAAAGGTTATGGAAAAATTTTAAGCTCAATGTCTGTATCTTGTTTTGCAATATTAATTCTTTCTACAATTGGAACAATTGTTGGATTTATTACATTAGAAGTAATGACGTATATTTTAGTTATTAGTTTTCTAATAATTGGAACTTGGTTTCTTACAGGAAAAAAATAGTGTTACACTATTTTAATGGCGTTCACTTACCTTTATAAATAAAATTCTTTTTTTAGAATAATAGTCATATAGAATTGAAAGGGGGTTAAAAAAACATGGCTAAGAATATTATGCCAGAAGGTGGAAGAACTATTATAGGATGGGTTATGATTGGAGGAGTTATTGCATTGATCCTTCTTATTATGGCTATTCTATTTGGTAATCTATCAGGAAATGTAGGATTTTCTTCAGGAAGTCAAGGATATAATGATACAAACAACATTATCCTTAACTATACAGCATCAGCAACTAATACCGCAGAGCAACTACCTACAACAGGAACAATAGTTGGAATTGCATTACTATTGCTTGTATTGTTGTTCATACTTGGATTTGCTGTATCTAGATTGATGAAAATGTCTGGTGGTTCAAACACAAATTTTGGTTAAATGCGTTAGGCGTGTAAAAAAATAAAATGCCGAATGCTATGCCAGAAGGTGGAAGAACTATTATAGGATGGGTTATGATTGGAGGAGTTATTGCATTGATCCTTCTTATTATGGCTATTTTATTTGGTAATCTATCCGAAAATATGGGCTTTGACCAAGATTCTGCCTCATACACCAATGAAACGATAACCTTAAACGCATCTGCTATTCCAGCTAGTGCAAATGACGCTAGTTTAATAGACGCATCATTGACTAGTATTACAATGACCAATGCTACTGATGGAACTACGATAGAGTCAGGGAACTATTCTGTTTCAGGAACTACAATTTCTAATGTGTCTGGAAGGGATGATACAACCTATGGAGGAACAACCGTCAATGTTTCATATACAGTAAATTATGATGCACAGTTTGAATTAGATGCTGAGGGAGTGATTAGTAACTATACGACATCAGCAACTAATACATCTTCACAATTACCTACAACAGGAACAATAGTTGGAATTGCATTACTATTGCTTGTATTGTTATTCGTACTTGGATTTGCTGTATCTAGATTGATGCGAATTTCAGGAGGAACAGGTAGTAGTGGAAGTGCAGGTTATTCTAGTTTTAGAGGAAGCGAGGGTTCTTCAATTGGATAGAATTTGAACTAACCTAATCAATATTTTTTTTCTTTTTTTTTCTTTTTTTTATAAATGTTACACTCCCAAATAAAGTAACATTTATAAAGTAATTTTCTTTATATTCTTCAAGATGAAATGGAGGGGAAATGTCATTTTTATCTGATTTAGGAGCTCCAGATTTATTAGGAAATGTTTCTTTTTCTGGAACTGTTGGAGCAATTTTGACAATAATAGTTATTTTCTTTATAGTTATCGTCGTTGGAGCAATTGGATTTTGGGTTTATTCTAGAAAATTTAAAAGATTACAATTTAAAAATCAAGTTCCAATTTATATTGTTGCTAGTGGAAAACTTCAAAGAATTGGAATCGATTGGGCGAAAGAATTATTTATTCCAGATTCAAACATTAGTTTATTTTATCTAAAAGGAAGAAAAATTTATCTTGCAAGACCAACAAGAGCAATGGGAAGAAATGAATATTGGTATTGCATTGCTGAAAATGGAGAATGGATAAATTTCGATTTGTCGTCGCATCCAGAAGATAACACACTAGCCGTTGCAAATTATGATCATAGAGATACAAGATATGCTTTTGTTAATTTATCTGAAATAATCAAAAGAAATTATAAAGATAAAACTGTGAGCTGGTGGAAAGAAAACATTGCGGTAATAACAATCGTAATAGCTGGAGTTATGTTTGTTGGAGCAATGTGGTTTTTCTTTTGGAGAACAGGAACAATGATTGAACAAATGAAACCAATTGGAGATGCCTTATCGTCTGCATCTGAAAAAATATTAGAAGCAACAAAAAACCTTCAAAACATAAATTCAGGAATTATTGGTGCATAATAAAATGTCGACAGTAAATTTAATAATTTTGATTTTGATTACGGTGATTGGGGCTTTTATAATTGGATATTTAGGGGCAAAATTTTCAAAATATTTAGAAAATAAAAAAATATCAAGAAATGCAAAAAAATTTATAGCGGGAAAAAGAAAAAATAAAATAGAATTAAATGATGGAAGAACTTTAAATGTAAATAAATTTATAACATTAGATGAGAAGGGAAATAAATATTCGACAGAATTTGATTTGAAAGGAGGTGTTAATGTAAAAAGAGTAGAAAATGCCAAAAAAGAAGAAAAAAGAAATTACAAAAGAAAAATACAGAACAGACGTGTTGGAATACCTAGAGAGAATCGCAGAATCGTTAGAGAAAAGAAACGAACTATTGGAAGCAGAATCATCAAAAGATTCGGATGAAGATGAAACTGATTATGAGGAAGAAGAGGACGATGAGGATGATTAATAAAAATACCTTTTTTAAATAAGGAATATTTAAAAGCGATAGAATAATAATTTAATTATCCTTAACCCCCTCTTCAATTGGCACGAACTAAGTGCCGTCTACTTCTTTTTGTCTTTCCATCAATTTATTGAGAAAGCTTCTTCTTAATCTTTGCATCTTTATTTCATCATTTTTCCATTTATATCGTCCAACACATTCTTTATTGCAAAATGGTTTTCCATTATACCAACTATGTTTTCTTGGTGGTTTCTTTATTGGTTCTCCACAAAATTCACATTTTTTCATTTTAATAAGTTAGTGTAGTGAGTAAATTTATCTATATGCCATTTATGAGCAAGTGCATAAAAACCAATAAGAAATAACACATCTAATTCAGAATAATACATATTCAAGATTCTTTCCATAAATTCTTTTTCTGGTATTTTTGCTTCTATTTTCATTTTTTAACCCCACAGAAGATTTTGTCCTGCCTTTTCTAAACGATTTGCACCGTCTTCAAATACCCTGAAAAATAAAGAGAAAGAGAAAAGAGGTGAACTAAAACTCTTTCTCATTGGGTGTGCAGGTTTTGTTTTCTTCTGTGAATTTCATTTGAACATCTTTATTTTTTGTTTAGCTTTTTCAATATTTAATATAACTTCAACACCATAAGATTTTCTCCTTTTTTCTTTAATCAAATTTAATCTTTTCAAAGCTCTTGACATCCATCTGGGGTTAATCCATTCTTCATTAATTTGTAAAAATTCTTTGAAATTTTTAGTTAAATTATTTACAGAAATGAAAGCATTTTCTTTGGGTTCTTGGGAGGTAAAATCAATCAAAGAAATATCATAATTTTCCACAAATTCTTCCTCTTTTTTTGATGAAAATAGGTTTTTTAAAATTAGTGTAGTAGTTTTTAAGAGGTCGACATCTATTTCCAGTGCAACTAAAAATAGAGGGAAGCATAATTCTAACTCTCTCCCAGTCAAATCCGTTGAATTTATGGTTTTTAAGGCGTCTATGTAGTAAGTGTAGTTAGTGTTAGTAGTGTTATTAGTGTAGTAAGTGTAGTTGTTTGTTATAAAATCATTCCAAAGTTCATACATATATATACATTCCCAGAAACTACTACATCTACACTTACTACACTCTTTTAGTATTTTTATGGTATTTTCAACGATCTTTTCATGCCTGAAAATTTCAATTAAATTCACCTTTTTTTTGTCAAAACTTTTCTCTAAAATGATGCTTATGCATCTATCATTTAGGACTTCATCCATCCCATAAATATTACAAATTGAAATAGGTCTATATACATCAAATTCTTCTACTACTTGTTCTACACCTTCAAGAGTTTTTTGTTTTTTCATTCTCTTAACTTTTGTTCCTTCTTTATATGCCGAATTTAATAATTCTTTTAGTGCTTCATTGCCTTTTCTTACAATTCCCTCAAATTCATCAATTCCAAGCATCCCTTCTGTTCTAAATAATACTGCTTCTGTTAAAGAATTAAGCATTTGTCCTTCTTTACTTAAATGAGTTATAATTTTTAACAATCTTGTTTTTCCACTACCTTTCATAGCATTAATATAAAGATAGGGATAACTTGGGAATTTATCATGAAAGTAAGTTCCTATTATCCATAATGCTACAATATTATAGTATTCTTCTTTCATATCACAATACTTTTTTAGAATATCAATTATATTTCTATAAGCAGTTTTTAGATTATTTTTATAATCCTCTTTTTCTTTTTCTAAATCATAACTTGGATTGCTAATTTTTTCAAATTCATCTTTAGTCAATTCCCTCTGATTTTTTATCATCCTTAACCTCTTCATTTATTTTAATAATATTATTGACATTGATTATTACAGGAAGTTTGAATTTATCTTCTAAGGACATAAAAGGTTCTTCAAATTCCAGAACTTTAGAATTAGAATAAATCTGACCATCAGATAATTTAACAAAAACTTTTTTTCCAATCCAATCTTTCCATTCCATACAAAAACAAAAAACAGATTTTATTTAAACATTTATAACTACTTTAAAGTAATGTGTAGGGTAGTGTGTAACTTGAAAATAGTCAGAAATATTTAAATACTACCCTACCTAAAATATATTATGAAAATAATAAAGAAAAAGTGTCAATATTGTGGTAAGGAAATTATATCCTTATATGAATCACAAGCCGACTATAATCTAAAAGCACATGAACTTGCTTGTGAATTTAATCCAAATAAAAAAAAGGAGGTCAAATCAAAATGAAAAGTTTAATTAACTTTTTTAAGGAGTTGTTCGGAAAAAGATATGTAGATGCTCAAAAAATCGAACAACTTAAAGAGAAGGGGATAACACCCCTTTTCTGATCATATTCAAAATGGAGTTCGCACAACAATTAATCGATGAAATAATAATGGATGAAAAGCATAGAGAGATGATTAGAAAAATATCTGATGAAACTTTAAAGCAATGGTCTAAATATGGAATTGAACCTTATTTAGATAATGAGGAGTTGAAAAATGAAAAATAATTTGAAAACTTTGAAGGATTTGGAAAAAGCTATGCATGTGGGAGATGTTAAAGAGCATTTATTTGATGAAAATAATGAAGTTGGGGCTGAATGGATGACTTCTATATGTTTAGCAGGAGATTTAAAAGCCGAAGCGATTAAGTGGAGAGATGAGGATAGTAATTGGAATGATTTTTTAAATTGGGTTGAAGAAATGCGGGAAAAAGAGGAGTTGAAAAATGAAAAGGAAAATAAAGATTGGGCAAACGTTAGAAATACAAGGCTTAATTTAATAAGCCACAATATAAGTATAATTGACGCTATTAAATTAATAGAAGAGAAGAGTAGAAAATTAGATGATATTTCTAACATTGATTTGGTTAATTATTTTATAGAATATTTCTTCAATCTAACAGAAGAGGATTTAAAATGAAACTTGAAATACTCGGAATTAATTTAGAAGAAACAGAGAAAAGATTTAAACAATTAAGGGAAGAAATGATAGAGGAATATAGAAACGAGATGAAACAGATTGCAAAAGATTGGAATAACATCTTTTCCGAATATAAATTTTACAAAGAGCATGGTTTAACTACCGAAGAAAGTTTTTATTGTGCTTTGATGGATTGTGGTTACATGACTCTGGAGGATTTAAAATGAAATTAAAAACTTTGAAGGACAAGGAAACGAATTTAACTTGTTATGACTGTAAGTTTATTGAATGTATTCCATATACACCAATGGATTATTGCATTGAAAAAGGAAGATGGATTAGAAGACCAGATAAAATCTGCAGAAAGTTCAAAGAAGCGGATTTCAATAAAATTGAAAGGAGGTATAGTTGAAGATGGGAACAATAAAAGAAGAAGCTCAAGGTTATGAACCCACATCCAGTATCCATAACATTTCCGAACTTCAATCAGTTGATACAACTTTCGTTGTGTTTGAGGACAATGAAGCAGAATATCCCTACAAATACATAGAAGTAGACGGAAATAGATATAAGATCCCATTAACTGTTTTATCAGCAGTGAAGGTTATCTTAGAAGAGAATCCTAACCTAAAGAAGTTTAAGGTTAGGAAGACAGGAGAAGGTAGAGATACAAAATATACGGTTATTCCATTGAGTTAAGGCAAAAAAGCTTATCAGAATGCCTTAAAATCGTGTTTTAAGGCATTCTCATTCATAGTCACATAGTTAAAATGACAATACAAGAAAAACTTATACAATTTGAAAAATACCTTAAAAGACAAAAGTTTAATCCATCTTATCAAAAGAGCAATGTTCTTTGGAGATTCCATGAAATATTTATGGAAGAAATGAAAGGAACAGAAACAGGAGACAAATGGAGGAAGGAGATAGGGATAAAATGAAAGTTCATAAAGTATACCAAATAAGAATGTTTAACGAACAAAAGGTTAATATCCATTATATTCAACGGCTAAAGCCCAAATTTAAAAATTCACTCCAAAGCGTTTAAAATGGTAAAAATTGATTTAACAAAAGAAGAAATAGAACAAATAGTTTTTCTCATAAAAGACGAGAAAGAGAATGGCAAAAGAGTTATGGCTGAAAGTTATAATGCTCCTCTTTTGCTTGAGGAATGGAGAAAAACTATTTTAGTTTATGATAGTTTGTTAAATAAATTAGGAGTTGAAAATGAGTAATCGTGAATTTTTAAACTTCGTTGAATATGGGATAAAAGGAAATTCTACACTTCGTTTGAATTTCCCTAATTTTTTGCTATCGCAAAAAACAACTTTTATCCCTGTTATTCACAGGTAAGCCCAAATTTAAAAAAATGCTCGTTAGCGATTAAAATGGATAAAATAGATAAAATCAAAAAAGTAATTTCAGAGAGAATAGAACACCCATTATATCCGAATATGGATTTTAATAAAATTGGAAAGAAAAAAGTTACTATGGAGATGAGGGATATATTGGAAGAAAGAAGAAAAATTCTCTCTGAAATCTTGCATCAAATTGAGGTAATCGCAAATGAGTAATCGCATTTTTTTAAACTTCTGTGAATATCAGTTTAAAGGAAATTACAATATTCTTTGTAATTTCCCAAATTGTTGCTACGCAACAACTTCTTTAAACAACAATATTCCAAGACTTCGTCCAAATTCCAAAATTTGCTCCAAGCGTTAAAATGATAGAAAATTTACAAAAAAAAATAAAGCCAAGTTCATCTACTGAAAGATTCTTCCATCTTCAGTCATCACATCAAATTGTCCCGTCTCTCTTTGCCAAACTCTTAGCTTTGCATTCTCTTGTCCCCAAGAATCAATCAGAGCAAACAATTCATCATACCGATTCTTGTTGCAATCATCTTCAAACATTTCAGAGAGTTTGTCAAACACTTTCTTCCATGCCTGATGTTCTGACTGATGGAACTCATTTGTGTAGATTTCCATTTTTTGTTTCATTTTTACCTCCTGTGTCAATTTATATGTATAAAAAGGCAATAAACTTTAATTACTTTTTCCTGTCACTTTCTATTGTTGTCGTCGGTGACGAAAAAAAATCGTGCCTTTTTTTACAATTTGAAAAAAAGTGTTGTCGTCGTGGAGGTAAAAATTCAGGCGTAAAATCAATCAAAAAAGAGGGCTTTATTTTTTTACTAAATGGAAGTGACACAACCAATCACAAATTTTGGAACTTCTTGGAATATGCGTTAAAGAGTTCAGAAAATCAAAGATTTTCTTCACCCAAATTTTTTCCTACGGAAAAAACTTTCCTTAACGCTAATATTAAACGAAATCAGAAGGTTTGCTCGTAAGCGTTAAAATGGAACAAAAAGATACATCAATTGTTGGATGGGGAAAAAATAGACACAATGTAGACCACTACATAACTCCAGAAAGCACAACAAAAGCATTAATGGAAAGAGAGAAGTTTGAAGGAGTTATTTGGGAATGTGCTTCTGGAGATGGTTCTATGTCAAAAGTTTTAGAGTCTTTTAACAAAACACTTTCTTCAGATATTAGAGATGATGATGAAGTTTATGGAAGAAAAGGAGTTGATTTTTTAAATGATTTCCAACCATTTAAATTTCAAAATATAGTTACCAATCCCCCTTATAGACACGCACAGCAATTTGTGGAAAAAGCATTAAGTTTTGATGAAGTCAAGAAAGTTGCTATGCTTTTGAAATTATCTTTTTTAGAAGGGATTGGAAGATACAAATTTTTTAAATCAACTCCGCTGAAGAAAGTTTATGTTTTTTGTAAAAGACAGCCAGTTTATCATGCTGACAAAGAACCAAAAGGAAGTGGTCTAATCGCTTATGCTTGGTTTGTCTGGGACAAACAATATTCTGGTGAGCCAACAATTGATTGGATTTATGAGAATCGCAAACCTTCTGACTCTAAAGGTCTTACTACGCAAGACTCGTTTAATAAGGATTTAGAGGTTCGGAAATCAGAGATTTCCTCTCCCAAATTATCTCCTACGGAGATAACTTCTCCAAACCCTAATATTCACAGACTGCGTCCAAATTTTGAAATTGGCTCGTTAGTTGGGAGAAACAATTAAGATGGATAAAATAAAAACATTACTAAAATCAACAAATAATTTAACAAAAGCAGAAAATAGGCGTAGATTAAAACAAGCAGAAAGAATTTGGGTAGAGAACACGCCTAAAATTCACGCATTAAATTATTTGTGGTATAGATATTTTACAAATGATTTTATTGATTTTATTTTATCGGAGGAATTTAAATATGGTTTATCTTAATCGCCAATTTCAAAACTTCTGTGAATATCAGTTTAAAGGAAATTACAATCGTTGTTGTAATTTCCCAAATTGCATGCCTAATTTGAAGTCGCATGCAACTTCTTTAAACAACAATATTATCGGCAATTTCAAAAACCCCCTCGTTAGCAGGGAGCAACTAAACAAGCAAGGAGTTACAGAATGAATAAAAAAGAATTTAAACAGATGGAAAAAAAGATTGATTACCAACCTTTAAGGTAACAATGTAGGGTTATGATAACAGAGAAATTTAAGAGAAACATTTAAAAAGAACCGTTACGAACCATAAACACAAAATGGCACAAACAGATAAGTGGAAACCTTACTATATGAAGAAGGATAAGTATCCAGATGGAAGACAAAAAATTTTAATTGCGTGGTATGAGAATGGTCTAAAAAAAACATTAACATTACCAAAGCCAGAGGAATTAATTATTGTTTTACAGGAACGGTTTAACAGTTCCCGAAAATTAGATGTTTTTAAGTGGGGAGTAAAGGAACGGTAAAATTGTGAACTTAGGAAACCCTAAACGAACATAAGATGGTAGACATATTATTTAACATCATTGCATATCTTTTTAGTGCGATTGCTGTTGTTCTTATTATCTATTTTGCATTTAAATATATGAAGGAGAACAAGGAGGAGGAAAATGACAGAATCTAAATTCACAAAGAAGATGAGAGAGAATCCGTATTTTACAGCTACAATTAGCTTACTTATCTGTGTAATTGCAATGATTCTCTTCAATATGTATTCAGCAGACGAACAAGTTAATGGATGGAAGGATGATGTTTGTAGTGATATGGTTCGCTATCAGATTGGAACTCCATCGTGGTTTGATAATAATGGTTCTTTAGTTTATAGTGGATATATTCCAATGGAGAATTTTACCAGAGAAAAATTTGAAGAAGTTTTGATTGATAATAGAATACATTTAGTTTATAGAGAAGGTTGTGGTTGGTGCGAAAAACAAATAGAAGAAATAAAGGTGTTAGATACATGGGAGATATATGAACGAAAGGGACTAACAATAAAATGTAGTTAGTAAATCATTTTTTGTAGTTAGTAAATTTACGAGGAAGGATAAATGAAAAAAAAGACTTCGTTTTTTATTTTGGAGGTAATATTTTGTTTGTTAGCTGTTGCAATTGGAGTTTGCTTATCTCAAATTTATGTGAATCTTTTTGATAAGGATGTTAGTTATATGGAAAAACAATTTGATGGATGTTGGGCGAAGATAAAATCTGGAGAAGATAGAGGAGATTGGGTTTGTGTAAATGTTAAGGGTATGGATTATAAAAGGGCGGTTGAAGTTTGTCAACACGAAGTTGGACACGAAATCTTTGCGGAGATTTGTGAAAAAGATATAAATAAATGTTTTGAGGTGATTAATAATTTAGAATAAAATGGAGATTATTGACCAAGCTAATTTTATTGCTAGAAGTTTTGATGAACGATTCTCTAATTGGTGGGGAAATCAAGATATTCCAAATAAGATCCTAGTAATTGTTTTTATATTGACTTTAATTTATCTTGGAGTTAAAAGTTTGATAGGATGAGAATAATTTTATTTGAACAACTAAAGAAACTAAGTGCAGGAGCTTTTGTTATGCTTTTTGGAGTAATTGGAATGGTTGTTCTTCTTTCAAATAAAAACATTCATCCATTTTTGAAGACAGTTGGATTTTCTTTTTTCTTTTTAGTAATCCTCTTCGCTATTTTTCTTGAAAGCCCAATCTTTAGAAGATTGTCTGCTCCAGAAGAATCAGAATTTTACGACGACGGAGTAATTAAAGGAAAAAGTTTTGACGATGAAAAGCAGAGAAGGTTTTAACTACCATGTGCTTGGTTTAAGTGGATGCCATTTTTTCTTTCCACCTCCAATAGGTGGTCTTGACATTGCTCCGCCCATTCCAGATGGACTTTGACTTTGAGTTACAATAGACCTCATTCTTAAAAATTCTTGTTCACTAGAATCTAATGCTCTTCTATAACAGCTCTCGATTATGTGAAGAAGATTTAAAACAATCATTGCATATTTGCTCTCTTTAAATTTCGTATCCATCCCCATTTTCTCATAGTTGCAATAAATAAATTTATTTAACTCTCTTCCCAAATCCCACATTATTTCATTGATTCTATCGTCGGTATAGTTAGATAAAAAAGTTTCCTTTGAAACATACATAGACAAAATTCTCATACATTCATAGACACCATATTCATTCATTGGTTTTTTTTCCTCGTCGGGAATTTCAATATAACGATAACCTTTATTTTTCAACCTTATATTTTTTAGTTTTGTTAAGATTGTATTGCTGTCGTGTTCCATTACATTGACTTCTTGTTTATCTTTATTTGTGATTTTAACAAGAACATTTCTAATTTTCTCTGTTCCTTTTCTCTGTTCTTTTATCTCTTGTAAGTAATAAATAATTTTGGTTTTTGGGTCTAACTTAATTTGGGCTAAAACCTTTTTGGTCGGCTCAGAGAAGTAAGCTCCATTCTCATTGAACTTGATTTGAAAACCTTTCAAATAATTTTCACACCTCTCCAGAATCTTGTCCGTGTCCAATTGATATTGAATCAAATTTTTCTCATCCTCGTCACTGAAACTCGCACCAGATAGTGCATTAGCCATCTCCAATTGTTTCTGTTTGAGCTGTTGATTTTCAAAATCCAAATTACTTATGTATTCAGATGGGTCAAAATTTGGTTGCATTTTTTGATTGATTGAGGTTTTTTGTAGTTAGTAAATCATTTTTTGTAGTTAGTAAAATAATTATAAACGTGCCAACGCGTCCGATGTCACGGATTTTTTTGTTCGTCTTCTTCTGTAAAAACTTCTTGTGCTTATGCCGAAGCCCTTCGCTATTTTTTCGTCAGAGATTTCTGGACAGTTTTTTTTGAAGTTATCTAGGAACTCTGTTTTTATTTTTGAGATTATTAATGGAGAGATTGGTTTCTTTTCTTTCTTCACTAATCCAAGAGCCTCCTTCAATGATCTCTTTTTTAACTTTAAATATTCTTCTTCAAAAGGCAAATGAAAATCATTAAACATTCCTGTCCAATCTGATTTTGGTTTTGCATAACTTCCGTGATGTTTTTTTCCAATAATGTAAAGAGCTTTCTTTTTCTTTGTTCCAAAGTAAGCAAACCTTCCTCGATTGAGTTTATCGTCGGTATAAACATGAATTAAAAACAAAGAGTGATTTATTGCAATTTGTTTCGACATATCAAAAAAGGAAGGCATGCAAAAGATAAGCGTTAATCTTTTTTGTCCAACAACATCGATAATCTTTTCAAGTTGTTTATTCTTCTTACTCATAACATCTTTCGAACTTGCAACTAAAGAACCTTCATCAAATAGCAACACACTTTCGTCTTTTGCTTCCTCAATTTTATCTGGAGCTTCTTCTAATCCAGCAACATAATTATTGATTGAAATATTAGGATCAAGAAGAAATGCTATTGTCATTGCAAGAGTTGATTTTCCAGTTCTTCTTTTTCCATCAATTAAGAATATAGAATCATAACCTTTATTTCTTAGATTTATAATGTTCTTTGTTTTCTCCCATAACCTTTCGTGAATAATAACTACTTGTTTACCGTTGTGAGATTTTTCATCATGAGATTTAGGTAAGACCACCCATTTATGTTTTGACTTTTCATCATAACCCAATTTTATCAAAACCATTTTTAAAACATTGAGGATTCTTCAAAGCTTGGCATAAAGTATCCTTTTTCCTGTAACTTGTTGTTTATATACATTGTTAATTCGTCTATTCTAAAATCTAACTTACTATCATATATTTGGATTACCTTTGTTGTTATTCCCTTCGTTCTAACTATGACTGGAATTTTTAAATGGAGAATTTCATTTTGTATATGAGATTCAATTTTAGTTAATGGGTTCGCCCATTGGAAAAGAACTTTCAACAATTCAATTCTCATTTTTAATTTCATCACAGGATTTAATGTTATATCAACAGATGTCATTCCTAATTGGAATAATGCCATGCTTACTCTCTTTAAACTATCATCTGCAAAATTCCATGCAGGAGTTTTTGGAACAGTTTGTTCTTCATAAGTATCCTCCTCTCTTCCATAAACCATAAGAATATTATGTTAACACAAGTTTTTAAAGTTAACGCCATGTTTAAAAAGTATAATTCTTTTTTAAAATAAAATGTCGAGGGGAGATTAAGAAATGCCGATTGTAAAAAATAAGGCAAGTAGTTCTTCTATAAAGGGTTTTGGTGGAACATATTATGCAGGAAGTGGAACGTTTATTTCATCTTCTGGACAAGGAATGTCTACTAGAACAATTCCAACTGGTGCTAAAATAAGTTTTTCAAAAGCTCCTATATTCACATCAGGAGGAGGAGCAGGTGGAGGAGGAGCAACATCTCCTTCTACAACACCAGCACAAGCAACAGCACAATATGCAAAACAGATTAAGCAACTAAGAACAGAAGCAAAAGCAAGAGGAATTTCTGCTGAAGTTCTTGCAAGACAAAGAGCAACACAAAGAGCAAGGCAATTAAGAGCCATTGCAAAACAAAGAAAAATGAATATTTCTACACCAGCACGACAAATGACTTTTATTAAAAAGATTAGAAGAGAAGAATCAAGAAAAGTTACCCCTACAATCAAGGAACAACGAAGAGTTCAACAAATAGCAAAACAAAGAGATATAAATATTTTTTCTATGCAATCATGGAAGGATTTAGGGGAAGCATTAAGAAAATCTAAATCCCAAAAGGATAGAACTTTGGGGAAAAAAATATTAACAGAGCCATTATTATTTGCGTCTAAATTTGTTTCAAGAACAGGAGAAATAAAAGAGCTTCCAGCAGGACTTATATCATTAGCAAGAAAACCATCTAATATAAAAAACATTCTATCAAATTTGAAAACAGATTTTGCAGATACAGTTCAATTATTAAAGACTAGCAAAAGTGAAGGATTCGCAAAAATAGGTGCAGACATTTTTACATTTAAAATTATTGGAGGAACATTAAAGGCAACAGGTAAAGTAAGTTCTAATGTTGCTACAAGGTTATCTCCAAAATTTGTTGGAGTTGCTAAGAAAGGTGCTAAGTTAACTGTTAATGGAGCTGGTTCTAAAAGAGCAATTACAATTGATGTTGTTGGTAGAATTCCAAAAGAAAGTATTGCTAAACAAATTAAAAGAGCAGGAACAAGAGTTGATGCTATTTCTTCCCAAGCAGATACTTTAGTTGGATTAATTAGAAGAGGAAAGGTTATTAGAAAACCTTTAGGAAATGCAGAGAAGAAACTAACATCAACAGGAAAGAAACTATTAAGGAAATTTGATAGAGGAAAGATAACTTCTTCTGAATTAGTTAGATTAGACAAAGCAATAAAAAAAGCAGGAGCAAAAGGTATTCTTGAAAGAAGTTTTTTTGCAGACCCATCAACGAGAATAAGACCATCAAGACTTGGAGTTGTAGATAGAGAAGCCACATTCAAAGAATTATTATCAGGACAAGCAACATTAAAAAAATCTAAACCGCAAATACTTTTATTCGAGGATGTTGAGATATCCAAATTTCCTAAATCATTGAAGAGTGTTGCTAACAAATTAAAAAGTGGAAAACCATTAACATATTTAGAAACAACAAAGTTATTAAGATGGCAACAAAAGGCAACTGGAAAATTTAAACCTCTTGGTTTCATAACAAGGGAAAGCGAAATAACTCTTGCACCTAATGAAGTAATTAAAAGAATTAAGAAAGTTGGTGTAACAATTGTTAATGGAAAGAGAGTTCCAATCATATCAACAAAGGTTGTTAAGATTCCAGAGTCAATTAAAAGTTTAGTAAAGAAGGCGAGAAGCGGAAAGGCAACACAAAAAGAAATTAAGACCTTGCAAAGAAGATTAAAAAAGGAAACGGGATTTGATTATTCATCTTCTTCATTGAAAAAAACAAAACCATATTATCCATTAAAAAGAAAAATATCTTCTAAAGTTATTAGTAGTGCTAAAAAGTCAAAAGGAAAATCTCCTACTAAAAGAATAACTTCAAGAGGAAAAGTAAATTATACTTCAAGTGGAAGACCTTATATTGTAACTTCTTCAGGAGCAAGATTTGTTTCTCCAACAAGTTCACGGGCATCTCCTACCAAGATAAAACCTAAAACAAAAGGAGGGTCTATTTATTTAAGAGGAGCAGAAGGACAAGTTCAAAAAACCACAACTAAGCCAAAAAGATTTGCAAGAACAAAACAAATAACTAAAAAGAAAAAATCAAAACCAGTTCCGGTATTCAATGTCTTCGGTAAATCTGGAAAGAAGTTTGTTAAATTAAATGTTAAACCTCTTACAAAAGATGATGCGTTGAATAAAGGAGCTTATGCAATTGATAGAACAACATCAAAACAATTTAAAATTGTTCCAGCAGGAAAAACAAAAAAACCTTCTGCACTAAGAAAATCCGAACATAATTATTTTAAGAGAAGTGGTTATAAGTTTAGGGAATATAGAATTAAAAAAGGAAGAGGATTTTTGATTAAACCAAAATACATTGAGAAAACCAAATATGGAATTGATACAAGAGGAGAGAAGAGTGGGTTGAGTATCGCTAAATATCTTGCTCAACAGCGACGTGGTGGAGCAGTTAGAAAAAAATCAAGAGCTACATATTCACAGAGGAAAGTAACACCTGCTCAAAGAAGGGTTCTATTACAGAGATTAAAAAAAGCTCGAGCTGTTAGAATGAAAAATTTAAGGAGGAAAAAATGAATAGAAGAGAGTTTGGAAGAAAAGATGGAAGTAGAAGAGGATTTAAATTAGGTGGAAGAGGAAGAAACAGAACAGCTACTTGTAGGCATCCGAATAAAAGATTGAAAGGAGGTAGGA
>Ga0180438_10002581_pt1 | contig 29167 bp, 24 predicted proteins | sample SS_ome_12_FD_132455 | JGI IMG/M metagenome (GOLD analysis project Ga0180438, IMG submission 132455) | Hypersaline lake sediment archaeal communities from the Salton Sea, California, USA - SS_3_D_2 metaG | ecosystem: Environmental > Aquatic > Non-marine Saline and Alkaline > Hypersaline >...
AGTCATGACAATAACTAACAGATACATAAAACGTTCACGCATTTCGGAAGCCAAATTTCGACAGATTTAAAGCTTTTTATATTAGATATTGATGCTACAAATATCGCTAAAATAACCGGGCTTAATCGAAATACGATCAATAGACATCTTTTACTTTTTAGAGAACGGATCGTTAAATTATGTAATCAAACATCTCCTTTTGCTGGAGAAATTGAAATTGATGAATCCTATTTTAGTGCACGTCGTATCAAGAGCAAACGGGATCGTGGAGCTGCTGGAAAAACGGTTGTGTTTGGAATTCTCCAAAGAGGAGGCAAAGTTAACACAGAAATCGTCCCAGATTGCGCTAAAAAGACGCTTCAGGCTATAATTAGAGGCAAAGTAGACCCTAATAGTGTCATTCATACGGATTATTGGAGAGGGTATAATGGCCTGGTCGATGTGGGTTACAAGAAACATTTTAGAATCAAACACGGTCAAAATAAATTTGCCTCCGGGAAAAATCACATTAATGGTATTGAATCATTTTGGTCTTTTGTAAAAAGAAGACTTGAAAAATTCCACGGGATTTCAAAATCGACCCTTAATTTACATCTCCAAGAAAGTGAGTTTAGATTCGATAACCGATCAAAAAACATGTACCAAATATTACTAAATGATTTTAGAAAAACACCGCTTAACTAGTCTAGAGCCTAATTTATTTTTACGATTTTTCATCCTTGCGTATCTGTCTTGTCCGATGATAAAATAAAGAAAGCTTGGCAAATGAACGTAAAAAAAATTTCAGTATTAGTGGCACAATTTCCCATCACAATGGATATTCGGCAGAATTTGGACGTTATTATAACCCTTATTCCTTATGCTGAATCAGGTGATTTGATCATACTACCAGAAGGTGCTCTGTCTGGTTATTCTGAGGATCCGGCATTTTTGAAAAAACTAAGTAGTTCCGTGTTAACAAAGTCACTGAAGTACCTTCAAACTGTCGTAGTGCAGAAAAAGGTGCATATCATATTTGGATCATGCATTAAGGCGGATTCTGAATGGTATAACACTGCAATATACTTTGGTCCAAAGAATGAGACATTTATATATCAAAAAATAAATCTAGCAACATGTGAAAGAGGGCATTTTACCGCGGGATCGCAATTACCCTTCATAAACATAAATGTTAATGAAAAAAATATCCGGTTAGGGATACAATTGTGCCGAGAAATCAGATTCCCTGAACAATGGAAATATCTTGCACAATCGGGTGCAGAGTTTTTTGTGTATTTAACCAATGCGATTGGAGATGATACGCAAGCTCCGATTTGGAGAAGTCATTTAATCAGTCGTGCGGCTGAGAATCAGCGTTTCGTTCTGTGTGCCAACAATGCCCAGCCAGAGCAAAAGTGTCCCAGCATGATCGTTGATCCTCAAGGACGAGTGATATGGGAAGTTCTTTCACCAAAGGTTGAGTACATACGATGCACGATAGACTTGTCACAGATATCCAACTGGTACCTGAACCAATCACGTGATGATATTATCAGAATCGAAGAGTCCGAGCACTAACAACGATTTTGTATAGTTATCTCCATTACGTTTAGCTTCCGACCTCTTCAAGTATTTCAAATGATAATCCTTGACTTTTTCTTTGTGATGATTTAGCTTCTGTTTTATCAGGGGTGGTCGATTAACAGGTAAAAAGATTCTAAGTATATTACTATTCAGGCTATATTCATGAAAAATGATGTCATCCTGAAATTGCACCATATTGAGAAGGTCTTTCCGGGTGTCGTTGCCTTGGATGATGTGCTGTTTGAATTACGTCGTGGTGAGGTACACGTCCTCTTGGGGGAAAACGGCGCGGGAAAATCTACCTTAATCAAGATAGTGAGTGGTGCCTATCAGAAAACGAGGGGTCAGATATTTATTGAGGGGAAAGAAATAATAATCAAGCATCCCCGACATGCCCAGATGTTGGGGATTTCAACGATATATCAAGAACTCAACTTGATTCCGCATTTGACTGTGGGTGAAAATATTTTTCTTGGTCGAGAATCCATGTTACTACCCGGCGTCATTGATGATAAAAGATTGCACGCCATGGCACAGGAGATACTGGATGACCTCGGAGTGAAAATAAATTCGCGCTCGCCCGTTCGTGCATTAGGCATTGCGGAGAAACAAATGGTTGAAGTTGCCAAGGCTTTATCTGTTGATGCAAAAATTCTGATTATGGATGAACCAACATCGGCCTTGACAGACCGTGAAATTGAAGAGCTCTTTTCTATGATTCGCCGATTAAAAGAGAACGGTGTATCCATCATCTATATTTCTCACCGTCTTGAAGAAATATACGAAATTGGAGATAGAGTGACTGTTCTGCGTGATGGAAATTATATCGGCACGAATAGTGTCCATGAGTTGAGTAAACAAGATTTAATACGAATGATGGTGAACCGTGAATTGAAAGAACAGTATCCAAGAATGAAAACTGTCCGAGGAGATGAAATTTTAAGAATTGAGAAGATGAACCGAACAGGTCAATTGAGGGATATCACATTCTCTGTGTATCGAGGTGAGATTTTAGGAATAGCCGGGCTCTTGGGTTCAGGCAGAACCGAACTGGCACGGATTCTATTTGGCGCTGATAAATATGACGACGGTAAAATGATCTATCGAGATAGAGTTGTAAGACTCCGTTCCCCAAGGCAAGCAATCAGACTGGGCATTGGGTTCTTAACAGAAGATCGAAAGTCTCAAGGATTGATTCTTAATCTGAATGTAAAAAATAATATCTGTCTTCCGAGCATCAATCGATTGTCACGCTGGGGAATCATGAATATACGGGAAGAGAACAGAATCTCAGAACAATACATCCAAGAACTCAATATAAAAACGACGGGATTGCATCAGAAGGTGATGTATTTGAGCGGAGGCAACCAGCAAAAAGTCGTGATGAGTAAATGGCTTTGTATCCACGCTGATATTCTCATATTCGATGAACCGACCCGGGGTATCGATGTCGGATCAAAAGTAGAGATTTATCGTTGGATGAATAGGCTGAAGGAGGCCGGAGTGGCGATCATTATGATTTCATCAGAGATGCCAGAGATACTCGGTATGAGCGATCGTATCCTGGTAATGCACGAGGGCTCGGTTGTAAAAGAATGTATTCCCGAAGAGACAACACAGGAAATGATTTTACAGTGCGCGCTGGGAGTATAGGATGAAAGAGGATATGAAAAAGTATCTGCTGCATCATGGACGACAGTTTGGAACGTTTCTCGGTCTTGTTGTGTTGATCATCGTGTTGTGGATATTAAGTCCTTATTTTTTAAAAATATCAAATTTATTAAACATAGCTCAACAAACGTCGATAAATGCCATCATTGCCGTAGGAATGACGTTCGTGATTATTTCTGCAGGGATCGATCTCTCAGTAGGATCGATTCTTGCTTTCTCCGGTGTCGTCTTGGCAAAGTCCATTCAAATCGGACTTCCGTTGCCCTTAGCAATACTCATGGGTTTGAGTATGGGTCTTTTGTGCGGATGGATGAATGGTATTTTGATTTCTTACGGACGTCTTCCACCCTTTATTTCAACTCTGGGCATGATGAGTGTGGCCAGGGGAGCCGCTCTTTTATTCACGAAGGGCAGACCCATTTCAGGATTTTCAGGGGAATTTCGATTTTTAGCTTCGGGTGAGATCTTTCGAATTCCCATGCCGGTCATCATCATGATTCTAGTCTATATCGTCGCACACTTTGTACTCACACGAACGAAGCTGGGACGATACACGTATGCGATAGGCGGCAATGAGGAAGCCGCTGTTTTGTCGGGTGTCAATGTCAAGCTATGCAAGACAATGGTTTACGGACTATGCGGTATGCTGAGTGGGCTGGCTGCCATACTTTTAACAGCACGTTTAAATTCGGCGCAACCCATTGCAGGTATCATGTATGAGTTAGATGCTATTGCTGCTACGGTTATCGGAGGGACGAGTCTATCGGGCGGCCAGGGCACGATCTTAGGTACGCTGATAGGAGCTTTTATCATGGGAGTTCTTCGCAATGGATTGAATCTACTGGGCGTATCATCCTTTATTCAACAAATTGTCATCGGATCGGTCATTATTATCGCTGTTTTGGTAGATATGGCATTAAGAAGACCCAAAAAATGAAGAGGATAAGGAGGCTGGAATGAGTGTGTTATTCAATAAAATATTGAAAATTGTGTTGTCCACATCGGTGATATGGATTGGTTGTCAAAGAGACGCTCAAAATACGAAAGGCCAAACAATCGCGCTCATCGTAAAAACGTTGAATCATCCGTTTTTTATAGATATGCAAAAAGGCGCAGAAGAATCTGCTGAGAAATTGGGTGTTCATTTAATCGTTCAAGGAGCTGAACGTGAAGTGGATGTTGAAAAACAGATGCAAATCATCGAGAATCTTATTCAAAGGAGAGTCGACGCGATTTGTTTGGCGCCCAGCGGTTCGAAAGAAGTCGTACCGGGCATTTTAAAAGCCAACAAAGCGGGAATTCCCGTATTAACCGTGGATACGAGAGTCGATACAAGCGCGTTGAATGAAGCGGGTGGGTTTGTGGAGACTTATATAGGATCGGATAATTATGAAGGGGGACGGATTGCCGGAGAATACATCGCAGAGCAACTGGGTGGTCGAGGGAAAGTAGCCATTCTGGAAGGGATTCCCGGGCACGAGACCGGGGATCAAAGACTTCGCGGGTTTCGATCATCCATACAGCACCATCCTGATGTTGACATTGTTATATCCCTAACAGCCAATTGGGAAAGGGACCAGGGATTTAACGTATTTCAAAATATTCTCCAATCTCACCCGAATGTGCAGGCGTTATTTGCGTGTAACGATTTAATGGCACTTGGTGCTATCGAAGCTATCGATGCAGCCGGGAGAAGAGGAGAGATAACAGTCGTCGGTTTTGATGCATTAAACGATGCTAAAAAGGCTATCGAGGAAGGAACAATGAGGGGATCTGTGGCTCAGTATCCGTTGGAGATGGGAAAGTTGGCCATCGAGAACGCCTATCGTGTGATAAAGGGGAATAAGATCGATAAATACATACCGGTTAAGATCGGTTTGATTACAAAACAAAACATGGATGCACAACTCATTGAGTAATTTTGAGGTTTCGGGAATTCACTTGGATAAAGCAAGCCCTTATAAAATGAAAAACAGAAGAAGAGTATAAAAACACTTGCGGGGGGAATTTTTATTTATTATATTTGTCTATTCAATTAGACAAATTATTGCAGACCATACGACATGATAATAGACCGAAACAGTCCCATCCCTCAATACTTTCAGCTGCAAACGTGGTTAATCGAACAGATTGATCAGGGAATTTTCAAGCCAAACGATAAAATACCCACGGAAGAAGAAATTTCTCGAATCACAGGATTAGCCCGAGCCACTATTCGGCAGGCAATTCAGAATCTAGTGAATATGGGCTATCTTATTCGCAGACGCCGACTGGGAACTTTTGTTCTCGAACGCACCGAAGATTCTGAAAAAATCACAATCATCGGTGTTTTGGTTCCAGATATCAGGAGCGGTTATGCACCGGAGCTGGCACGAGGAGCCGGTGATGAAGCCGCAAAAGAAAAACACAGTATCATCTTATGTAATACAGATGATTCGTATGCACAGGCCGATTTTCATGCCAATCGTCTCACCGAATTGAGTGTGAGTGGCGTTATTTTTGTTCCGACGGCGGCTTCGGATGATAAAAATCGTATGATTGTAGAAAAATTCCTTCGGAACAACGTTCCTGTTGTACTGGCTGATCGATATGTTCCTTCATTGGATGTGGATTACGTGACAACCAACAACTTTGATGGCGCTCATGAACTCACCGAATATCTGATAAATAGAGGTCATGTGAACATTGCGATAACTCTGAGCGATCTGGTCAGCACCGAAAGACAGCGCTTGGAGGGATATAAAAAAGCCTTGATGGATCATCATGTTCCCATCGACCAAAGTCTCATTTTTACTAACTCCGATCCCTTTTCTGAGGAGAAGTATGCTGAGTATGCCCGCATGATATTGGCACAATGCGGTTCATTCTCAGCCTTGTTCGCCGGTCATGATCGAATCGCCTATGTGGTTCAATCAGTGGCCAAAGACCTGGGGATTCACATTCCACAGGATTTGTCTCTAGTCGGATACGATGATTTAAATATCATGAATCCACTTCCGCTACCACTTACTACGATGCATCAACCCATCTACGAAATGGGGCAGGAAAGCATGAAGGTAATCATGGCCCGAATTCGAGGTGGATTGAAAGAAACCCAGCAAATTGTTCTGAAATCTCATCTGATCGAAAGAGAGTCCGTCAACTCTAAACGTGGAAAATGAACGTCTATGTTTCATACGATTGTTTTCGACATCGGCGGTGTCCTCGCCTTTGATGTGTGGGAACACATGCTTCTAGATGACCATCACGGCATTGCCCATCGATGGAATCTCGATACAGCAGAAGTTTTCGAATTTGGTAGACAGCTGTGGGAGGAGTTTGCCTACACGTCAGCGGATGAGAACAACAGCCGAGAGTCGCTGGAAAAAGACTATTGGAACCGGTTCATCCAGCGATTCGATCTTTCTCAGTCTGCGGATGCGTTCATCGAAATGACGGATCGTTTTATCAGGCCGGTCGAAGGGATGACGCCTCTGTTGGAAAAGCTCCAGCACGAAGGTTTGAATTTGGTCATTTGTTCGAATAACAACGAGTTTTGGCTTAAACGTCAGCTGGAGAAACTCGGACTGCATCGTTTTTTTGAATCCTCGAAGGTGATATCCTCGAGCAGGATCGGATTCCCCAAAATCAGTACGAATTTTGAAATGTTTAAATCGGTCATGGATGTGACAAATGAAAGCCGTTCTTCCTATTTATTTATTGACGACCGCTTTGAGAACATACAACGGGCCGTTGAATTCGGGTGGACGGCTATTCTCTTCCCTCAGGAGTCGCCTGAAGGAGCCATGTATTTGGAAACACTCTTCGAAGCCATGGGCATACTGAATGGAGTGAGGAAATCATGAAATCAAAGATGAATATCGGGCTCATCGGAGCCGGCCGACTGGGTTCGATGTATGCCGCATACTTAGCACGCAGGGTCCCGCAATCGCATTTCGTGGCCGTGGCCGATCTCATACCGGAGCGTGCCACTTCCTGTGCTGAAAAATTCGCTATTCCAAAATGGTACGACAATCATCATGATCTCAATGTCGATCCGAATGTTGATGCTGTCGTCGTTGCGGCCACGACGATTAATCATAAGGAAATCGTCATCGATGCAGCCCGGGCAGGTAAACCCATATTTTGTGAAAAACCCATCGCTCTAAGCTTGGAAGAAGCACGCGAGATGAAGCGAGCCATCGAAGATATGGGTGTTTTCTTCCAGATGGGATTCCAGAGACGTTTTGATAAGGGTTTTTCTGCGGCCAAGAAAATGATTGATGAAGGAAAAATCGGAAGACCGGTTGTGTTTAGAGGATCTTCCAGAGATCCATATCCACCTACTCTTGAATACTTAAAACCAGAGAACAGCGGAGGTCAAATTCTGGATATGGCCATCCACGATATCGATATTGCCCGATGGTATATGGGAGATATTGAGACCGTGTATGCGGTCGGAGGCGTGTTGGCCTATCCGGAGATCGACACGGTAGGAGACACGGACAACGTGGTTTTTGTGATGACCTTTGGAAACGGATGCCTGGGGGAGATCGACATCAGTCGGAATGGGGTCTACGGATACGACATTCGGGCCGAGGTTTTGGGTACGGAGGGATCGATACAGGCCGGTTACCTCCGGGATACCCCCATGCTTGTGATGACTCGCGAGGGTGTCTCTCACGATGTGGTCCCCTATTTCCCAGAACGGTTTGTAGAAGCGTATGTCAATCAGCTCAACGATTTCCTGAATAACATCATCGCAGGAACTTCCCCCATGATAACCGTTGACGACGGAATCGCGGGTCTACAGGTTGCCGTAGCAGCTACCCATTCGTTGAAAGAGAAAAAAATCGTAAAGGTGAAGGATTTCTAAAAGAAATCCACCACCAAACGTAGGATTGAACTGTCCATGTTAAGGAGATGCTAATATGAGTTTGATAGTTGAGGAAAGAAGGAGATGAAATGAAGTCAGTGTGCAATTTCGCTGAATGGGATCCAAGGCCGGATTTTAAGCTCGGGTCCAAGGATATCGAAGGTGAATTGACATATTTGGGGAGTAAAGTATGGCGAAATCCCCACATCGAGATTATAGAAAAAGATATCCCGAAACCCGGTCCGACCGAAGTACTGATCGAAGTGAAGGCATGCGGGATATGCGGCAGCGATGTTCATATGCTGCAGACCGATGATGACGGCTACATCTACTATCCAGGTTTGACGGCATTCCCATGTACGTTGGGTCATGAATTCTCTGGCAAAATCGTCGAGTCCGGGAAAAAGGCCTTGAATAAACGGACGGGTAAGATATACGAGCCCGGAGAAGCTGTTTGCTCGGAAGAGATGATGTGGTGTTCTTACTGTCGTCCTTGTGCCGATGGCTACCCCAATCACTGTGAGAATCTCCAGGAAATCGGATTTTCGGTAGACGGCGCGTATGCAAAATATATTAAAATGGATTCGAGATATCTGTGGAGTATAGAATCTCTCCGTGAGGAATACGGAAAGGAAAAAATGTTTTTATTGGGAAGCCTGGTGGAACCCACCTCTGTGGCATTCAACGCCGTCGTCGAAAGGGGGGGCGGCATTCGAGCCGGAGATAATGTGCTCATCATGGGAAGTGGCCCCGTAGGCATTGCAGCTTGTGCCGTTCTTCGAAGGTCCGGTGCAGCCCATGTCATCATGTCCGAACCGTCGAAATCGAGAAGGGAAATGGCCTTGGCCATGGGGGCTACCCACGATATTGATCCCAGTAAAGTGGATGTGGCCGAGGCAGTCTTGGATATCACGCAGGGGATGGGGGCTAACCTGATTCTGGAGGCCACGGGGCTACCTAGCGTGGTTTGGGAGGATATCGAACGAATTATTTGGGAAGGCAAAACCATCAATACCACCGTTGTTATCGTTGCGCGTGCGGATGATCGTATCCCCATGAATGGTGAGGTATTTCAGGTTCGCCGTGCCAGTGTTGTCGGCGCGCAGGGGCATTCAGGACACGGGACATTCCCTCGTGTCATCAGTTCCATGGCAGACGGCATGGATGTTTCGGTCATGATTACCAAGAAAATAGGGCTCGATAAAGTTGAAGAGAATCTCATCATGCTCCAAACGGATCTGAATGAGGTGAAGATTACGGTTATTCCAGACTGATTGTTTATAAGGAGATAGCACCATGTCAGAATGGCTTAAAACCCATCGTGAAGATCTTCGGTTTGAAGATACATCTGTTGGTCGACTGAAAAAGAAAATTTGGGACGCCACCGAAGAAGAAATCGACCAGCTGTTGGCAGATTATGGCATCCCTTCACCATCGGAACTTTCGAAACCCGGAACCTACATCCAAACAACCATACGTCAGAAAGTCGTGGAAAATCGAAAGAAGAACGATGTTGTGTTCATTCCCATCGGATGCACAGAACTGCACGGCCGTCATACGGTGACGGCGCTCGACACCTTCATGGTTACACAGATTCTCGAAGGTGTCAGGCGATTCACGGCCAAGCGCGGTAATCCTGTGAATTTGGTTTGGACTCCGTTGAATTATGGCGGTCATCCACATCACCACGTCGGTATGCCGGGGACGATTCATCTGGAAGACGAAGTCCTTAAACGACTCCTCATTGACGTCATGGTTGGATTATGGAATGATGGTTTTCGGAAACAAATCCTGATCAATAATCACGGTCATTCGTGGCTGCTGGAGGCGGCTATTCAGGAATTGCAGAAGACCTGGAACTTACCGGGAATTTTCCGTACGATTGATTGGCACAGGGCTGTCCGTGAATTCTTCAGAACCAAGGAGCGGGGCGGGGATTGGGACGATGATTTTGTCCATGCCGATGAAGCCGAGACATCCGTCCTTCTTCTTTTGGCTCCCGAGTACGTCGAAATGGGATTAGCCCAAGAGACGAAGGTTGAAGGATTTATTCCGGACGGTCATTTCGACAAGGCCGTGGATCCATTCGCCAGACCCAGCAAATGGTCGGAAGGTCAGGGACATTTTCCCATCGAGATGGCATCCATTCCCGAAGGAGTGGTCGGACGGCCAACCGTGGGTACTGCCCAGAAAGCAAAAAGAACCATCGCAGCCATTCTATCCTACTTAACGCTTGTTCAGGATGAGATTCTGGAAGCGTTTCCAGCGGGCAAACTGCCTCCCATCGAAAAAACCACGATGCGCACCGAGGAAGAGATGAAACCTTATCTCAAAGAACCATTTACGAAAGGCTGGCGGCCCATTTATGCCGTACGCAAGATGGGATTGTAAAGCATGAAATTGAGTATTGTGGTTTCCACACAGCCGGCATCTTTTTCGGCATTGGCTTATCAAGGACGGTTGGAAGAAAATATCCTCAGGATTAAACAGTTGGGGTATGACGGAGTGGAACTGGCTGTTCGCGATCCCAAACTTCTTTCCTTAGAGCAACTGGTTCGCTGTCTCCGAAAGAACAACCTGCCTGTTCCTGCCATAGGAACCGGTCAGGCTTTCGGAGAGGAGGGCTTGTCTTTCACACATCCTGATCAGAAGATTCGTAGACAGGCCGTCAATCGAATCGTTTCGCAAATAGATCTGGCTGGACATCTACGAGCCATGGTCATCATTGGATTGATTCGAGGGAAGGGCATCTCAGAAATCGGCTTGGGTCGGGCTGAAGCGTGGCTTTTCGATGCATTAACAGAGTGTGCAGAGGCAAATAAGAATATTAAGCTCGCCATCGAACCCATCAATCGTTACGAGACAGATTTTATCAATACTGTTGAATCCGGTCTGCGATTCCTGGATCGCTTGAGGTTGGACAGTGTGGGTTTGTTATTGGACACGTTCCACATGAATATTGAAGAACCGTCGATATTAGATAGTATCTCTTTGGCAAAGGATCGGCTCTTCCATGTTCATGTGGCCGATTCCAACCGTTGGCATCCGGGTGCCGGACATATTGATTTCCAGGGGATCGTCGATAGATTGGACAGAGTCGGTTATCAGGGCTTTCTCTCAGCAGAGATCCTGCCCGAACCCGATCCCGATACGGCATCGCTCAGTACGATTCAATTCTTACGTCGGTGGCTACCCGCATAATGAGGAGTGTTTGATGAAAACGATGAAGGCGCTCGTGTTCAAAGAACCGTTTCAAATTGATCTGGAAGAAATTCCTATTCCGGAAATAACAGAAAAAAATCATGTACTGGTGAAGATTGCAGCATGCGGTATCTGCGGCTCCGACGTTAAAATATTGGAAGGAAAACACGCCTATAAACCGAACGTTGTATTGGGGCATGAGTTTGACGGGTCTGTGGTCGAAATCGGTAAGGGAGTGACATCTGTCAAGGTCGGTGATCGTGTCGCTGTGGATAATAATCCGCGTTGTGGATTATGTGATTTTTGCCGGAGTGGATTCAGTAGTCAATGTATCGAACTAAAAAACAGAACCCTGGGCGTGTTTCAAAACGGAGGTTATGCCGAATACTGCCTTGTTCCTGAGGATGTCTGTTTTAAACTGCCCAATGAAATTGACGATATTTTGGGTACTCAAGTCGAAACGTTGGGTACTGTCCTCAATGGAATGAATGTCGTGGATATGCAACCCTCCGATTCCGTCCTGATTCTTGGATGTGGTCCGATAGGATATTTATTTGCGTCTTTGGCGAAAAATATGGCTGCCCAAGTTGCCTTAACGGAAATCGATCCTTTCCGGCTGAATATCGCTGGACAATTGGGTGTTCATGTTTTTAATCCCGATGAAGATAACGTGGAAGAAGCCATTGACGATTTGACCCACGGTAAAAAAGCGGATATCGTTATCGATGCTGTGGGTGACCAGCTGGAGAATGCCTTGAATTATGTGACTGCAGGTGGAAAGATACTGGCATTCGGTATGGATGACAGTTATCGGGCGACTATTCATCCGTATACGATTACTCGGAAAGCCATCAAGATTTTAGGGACCTATATCGGCCAGAATACATGTCTGCCAGCGGTAAAAATATTTAACACCGGTAAAATCGATATGGGGCCGTTCTTCACAGAATCCATACCCCTGGAGAATGGAGGACAAGCATTCTCGAAGCTGGGTCTTGATTTGGAGTCTCGAAAGGCCATACCTAAAAAGGCAATGAAAGTGACCCTCCGGTCCTGAATCATAAAAGCGGAACGAGACAAAATTTTCCGCTGGAAATCCCGATGAGGAGAAGAGATGAGAAACCCGCTGCGTTTTTTTGCCGCCGGCGCTGATAAACCACTGCTTCAAGATTCATTACTCATCGATAAATTATTCAAAAAGAACCGTATTTCCGTGATGCTGGCCATTACCCTCGGTTATGGGTTTGCCTATACATGCCGTCTGGCACTGTCGGTTGTCAAGAAACCCCTCATCGACGGAGAATTATTTACAGCCGATCAACTGGGAATCATCGGTTCCGCATTCTTCTATACGTACGCTTTCGGTAGATTAACGAACGGTTTTTTAGCCGATCATTCCAACATCAAGCGGTTTTTCTCGTTTGGTCTTCTCGTGTCGGCACTGATTAATTTGGCCATGGGGGCTAACACCCTTTTCTGGGTTTGGATTCTGCTGTGGGGATTCAACGGCTGGTTTCAGGGATTCGGATCGGTTTCAAGTGTTGTGGCGATGTCCCATTGGTTTAGCAATCGTGAACGGGGCCGGTATTACGGCATATGGAGTACGGCCCATTCCATCGGTGAAGGACTGACGTTTGTGGGAACGGCCGCTCTGGTCACAGCTCTGGGCTGGAAGGCTGGTTTTATTGGGCCGGGTCTATTTTGTATTGCAGTGGCGGCTGGACTCTATTTAACACTTCAGGATCGACCCCGGACCCTGGGATTACCGACAGTGGCGGATTATAGAAACGATCATGGTGCCCCACTTATTGAAGAACACGGAAGGACGCTGTCTACGACAAGAACCCAGTTTCAAATCCTGAGAATGCCGGCTATGTGGGTATTGGGCTTGGCCTGTGCGACGATGTCGGCCACGCGGTATGCCATCAACAGTTGGGGCATTCTCTATCTTCAAGAAGCCAAGGACTATTCTCTTGTCGAAGCAGGTGGCATATTGGGATTGAATACCGTGGCAGGCATTGTCGGGTGTGCAGCGTATGGTTTTATCTCGGATAAGCTTTTCCAGGCTCGACGGCCTCCTGTCACATTGATATTCGGTTTAATGGAGGTGATGGGTCTTACAGTTATTTTCTTCGCGCCCGCCGGAAATCCGGTTTTACTGACTGCGGCCTTTGTCGTTTATGGATTCAGCCTCAGCGGAATATTAGCAGCGTTGGGTGGTTTGTTTGCTATCGATATTGCCCCCAAGCGTGTATCCGGAGCGGCTATGGGATTTATCGGCGTATTCAGTTATCTGGGAGCGGCGTTCCAGGAACGGATTAGCGGGTATTTGATTGAGCAGGGCACTACACTTGTGGACGGGATTCGTCACTATGATTTTCAGTATCCCATCTTGTTCTGGATCGGAACCTCCGTTGTATCGCTCGTTCTGGCGACGTCACTCTGGCGAGTCAAAGCAGCAGACTGAAGAGTATCTAACCGCTATGTGAAAAGATGAGATAAGGACGAGGCATGAAGAAACTACTTGGCTTTTTCGTCACGAGCGCGGATCAACCGCTCATCACAGATCCCCAAAAAATCGATAAGCTCTATAAGCGTCATCGTATCGCCATCATGCTATCCATCAGTGTCGGTTATGGCATTGCCTACACCTGTCGTTTGGGTCTCTCTGTGGTCAAAAAGCCGCTGATCGACGGTGGTATTTTTTCTGCGGAACAGTTGGGAATTATCGGTTCTGGACTCCTGTACGGTTATGCCTTTGGTAAACTGGTCAATGGATTCCTGGCGGATCATGCCAATATCAAGCGATTTTTTGCGGTCGGCGTATTGATGTCTGCGTTGGTGAATTTGTCTATGGGACGATCGTTGATTCTTTGGGTCTGGGTGGCCCTGTGGGCGTTGAATGGATGGTTTCAAGGATACGGTGCTCCGTCGGGTATCGTGTCACTTTCCAACTGGTTCAGCAATCGCGAGCGGGGCCGGTTTTACGGCATCTGGAGTACGGGGCATTCAATAGGTGAGGGTTTGACATTCGTCGGTTCCGCCACACTCGTCAGTCTGTTGGGATGGCAGTGGGGATTCTGGGGAGCCGGCACGACCTGTGTGTTTGTCGCCATCGGGTTGTTCATCTTTATGCAGGATCGACCGCAGACACTGGGTTTGCCACCCGTGGCGGATTGGAAGAATGACCATGGAATTCCAATTACCGATGGCAGCGGCAAACCTTTAAAGACATCGGAAGCACAGCGCGTCGTATTAAAAACCCCGGCTGTCTGGGTATTGGCTGTTGCCTCAGCTGCGATGTACATGACGCGATATGCTATCAACAGTTGGGGCATTCTTTACTTGCAGGAAGCCAAGGGTTATTCCCTGGTCGAAGCCGGCAGTATGCTGGGTATCAGTACTACCGCGGGTATCATAGGTGCCGTGGCTTATGGTTTTATCAGCGATAAACTTTTTCAAGCGCGACGCCCACCTGTGAACTTGATGTGTGCCCTGATGGAAATTGGAGCACTCTGCGTCATCTTTTTTGCACCTCAAGGGAATCCTTTATTAATCAGTGTCGCATTCGCATGCTATGGTTTTTCGTTAAACGGCCTCGTGGCAGCATTGGGTGGGTTGTTCGCTGTAGACATCTCTCCCAAAAAAGCGGCCGGCGCGGCCATGGGATTCATCGGAATTTTCAGTTATGTGGGCGCCGCCATTCAGGAACGCATCAGCGGGTATCTGATTGAACAAGGGACGACGATTGTCGACGGTATTCGTGCGTATGATTTCAGCACGCCTGTCCTGTATTGGATCGGTTCCTCGATCTTGTCCCTTATCCTGGCCGCGTCGTTGTGGAAAGCGAAAGTTCGAGATTGATCGTTTTGAGAGTCGCCAAATGAATGATAAATCACCTGTCTATGATATCGTAATCATCGGAAATTATACGAAAGATACCATCGTCTCGTCCTCAGGCACAAGAGTCGTAGACGGGGGAGGATTTAATTACGGAGCCCATGTGGCGGTGATGATGGGACTTCGGATTGCAACCGTAACGCGGCTTGCCAGCGATGACTTTCATGTCGTTGATGCATTAGAACGATTAGGCGCCGATGTATTCGCTGTAGCGACTCCCCATTCCACGCATATGCGGTTGGAATACCCTACGTCCAATGTCGATGAACGCATTCTTACTGTGACGCAGACGGCCGGATCGTTTTCAGTCGATCAGGTAAAAGATCTGCGCGCCAGAGCGTTTCTTATCAACGCTTCTGTCCGTGGAGAAGTACCTTTTGATGTCGTTCAAACCTTACACGAGAAAAATATACTAGTCGCTGCGGATGTCCAGGGATTCGTTCGCGTTGTTTCCCCAAAGGACGGGAGGCTCTTATACGAGCCCTGGCCGGAGAAAAGACAGTTTCTGCAATACATCGATATACTGAAAACCGATGCCGTGGAAGCGGAGATGTTGACCGGTGGTGAGAAGGATATTCGAGAGGCGGCGAAAATATTGGCTGGATACGGTCCAGGAGAGATTGTCCTGACTCATCGTGACGGGGTACTCGTGTATACCGGAGGCCGGTATCACGAAGCCGGATTTTTTCCAGAGACGTTGGTCGGTCGCAGCGGCCGTGGTGATACGTGCATTGGCGCGTACGTGGCGAAACGATTGACTGCATCCCCCGAAGAGGCCACGGTCTGGACGGCAGCCGTGACCAGTTTGAAAATGGAGGCCGAGGGACCCCTCAAGCGTTCGCTCCGTGAGGTCAAAGATTTAATTGATAGAAAATACGCGTAGGATCGAGGGTTTATAGGTGGTACCGTTCGCGTTACTCGATTGGATTTGGATGATCCTTTTTCTCGTTCTGATGATCGGGTGTGGTGCACTCTTCTATCGTTTGGGCAAACGCTCTGAGTCGGACTTCTTTTTAGCGGGCAGAGGATTGCCCTGGTGGCTTCCTGCATCGTCGGTCTACGCAACGCATACCGCTGTCGATACACCGATGTGGGTGACGGGAGTCGTTTACAAATATGGATTAACAGGAATATGGTACGCGTTCTTTTCGGCCTGGTGCGCTGTCAGTGCCTTCGTTTCGACGCGGATTTTTCGAAGGTCATTGGCCTTCACGCAGGCGGAATGGCAGAGTCTCCGCTTTTCGGGTCTTGGCAGTGAATTGCTTCGAGGCTGGATGTCCGGATGGCAAACCTTCATGACGATGTTCAACATGGGATGGGTGGGCATTGCCATGGGTAAGATTTGCCAGTATGTCTTCGGATGGCCTGCATGGGCAGGATTGATCGGCTTTTCATCGATTTGTGCCGTCTACGTGTTAACATCCGGTTTTTGGGGTGTGGTGATGGCAGACTTTCAGCAGGGTATCATCGCCTTCTCCGCAATCCTCATCGTTTCCACGTGGGGCATCATAGCCGCAGGAGGACCGCAGACCATGGCCATTAAATTGGCCGCCATGGGGCAATCATGGAGGCTCAATCCGTTTCACTTTACGGGTTTGTTCTCGGGCGATTTCCCGTTGGCCTGGTTTGCTACGATGATGGTCATTGCCATCATCGGTGGTTTTGGTATGGGGACCAATATCGATTGGTACTTAGAGGCCCAGCGTATCCAGTCTGCACGAACCGTGCGCGATGCTTCTTATTCGATATGGTGGGGAACGGCTCTCGTGATTGTTCGTAATTCGATATGGGCTGCGGCCGCATTGGGATTTTTCGTGCTCTTTCCCAATATTTCGGAGGCCAGTCAATACGAGATGGGGTGGTTTCGTCTCGGATTCGATTATTTACCCGTGGGACTACTCGGCTTTTTCTTTGCGGCTATTTTGGCCATTCATCTCTCAACGATCTCCAGTGTATTGAATATGGGAGCCATGTATGTAACTAGAGATGTATATCATCACTACATCAATCCAAATGCCAAAGAGGAAAAACTTGTCTGGGTAGGTCGGGTTTCTACTGTCTTCATTTTATTGTGTTCGTTTGTGTTCGGATTGATGATGACAGAAATTACAAAGTGGCTTATATTTGCTTTGTGGATCATGACCGCGGGTGTTTGGCTGCCGAATATTCTCCAGGTCATTTGGTGGCGGTTCAATGCATGGGGATACCTCTCATCCTGGATTGCCAATCTGGGTCTTTCCTGGCTTGTCGTATGGATACTTCCTCTCTTTGGTATCATTCCGAATTTACCCGATTATCTCCAATACTGGTCACTCATGGTACTAACGGCATTCATTTATATACCTGTAACGTATTTAACCAAACCCGACAATATGGATCATCTCGTTAAGTACTATATCATGAGCCGCCCCATTGGCTTTTGGGGGCCCGTAAAAAAGGAGGCGGAGAGAAGAGGATTATTATAAAGCAATATTGAAGCCCGGGGATATACATTTTTTCAGCACCGATTTTTATTGATGAGGAGTCGTCAGATGCCTCTGATGAATCGAAAATGGACAGAAACATCAGTAAATGAACGGACGCGTGAAGATTGGATAACCATTATCTTATCTGCCTCTATGTATGTGGGTGTTGCTGTGGGTATTGTTCTTGTCATCCTCTTAGTACCCGTGGGATTTATTGTGATAGGAGTGACTGTTGGATTGGCCGCGATGATATTCTGGATTATGAATCCTAAACACAAGACAATTTCCAAGGATCATGAAACGTAGTAAGATAAATATCTTGGAAGACTGGAAAGGTGGGAATAATAGCTCTAAATGTAGGACTTTGGGTTGTTGCTGGAATGTCTATTGCAAATCTGGCTTCCTTTTTAGGATTGATAATTGCGAGGATTCATTTTAAAACATAATGCTTTGGAGAAGATTCCTCTAATGAGGACTTGATGCGATGGTATTATGAAAAAATCCGTTCGTATTGGGAAGTCGATATTTCGGGTTGTTTGTACCTCTTTGTGTATTCAGCATTATATTTTTGGTCACATGGTTTTTGTACAAAATACTTTTCGAAGCAACTGTATTAGTGGAGGTGAAGGATGAAAAGGAAAAAAATCATCGGTTTTTTATTAATATGCATTTCCGTACTCATTTCGTGTAATTCCAATCAGCAAAACTTCAATAATGCATTCACTTTCATCGCTGCTGCTGATATGCGTTTTTATGCAACGGAAAAGTACAGAACATCCCAGCATTTCTTGGGAGCGGTCGAGGCCATCAAGCGTGTTGGCGCCGGCGCGTTCATGATCAGCCCCGGGGACATAGATCCTCCCCGAGCAGTCCGTGAGGTCATTGACCAGGTATTGGGAAAGGATTATCTTTGGTATCCAACTGCAGGGAATCATGAATTAGAAGCGGCTGAGTACATGGATTGGCTACGAAAATATAACAGAGGAGGAACAACTCTTCCGAACATCATCCGAAAAGGCCCGCCCGGATGTGAAGAAACGACGTATTCGTTTGATTACGGCAGTTGCCACTTTGTAGCCTTGAATCAGTATTATGATGGCGGATCCGATACCGGTACAGATGGGGATATTATCCCGGAATTATTGGAATGGCTGGAGATGGACTTGACTTTAAATACAAAGAAACATATCTTCGTATACGGTCATGAGCCTATTATTTCTTTGCCTGATATGGACAATGGCCGCGTCCGGCATCAAGGCGACTCACTGGATAAGTATGGTGATAATGCATTCGCCTTTCTTCAATTGCTTCTGAGATATCATGTTACGGCCTACATCTGCGGACACACTCACAGTACGTCGTTCGGTAACATCAATGGCCTCTGGCAGATCGATGTTGGTCATTCGCGTGGAATCGAAGAGAACTCCGCTCCAGAGATACTAATCAAAGAAATATCTGAGGTCGTCGAAAAGAATGCCGACCAGGGTATAGGTGAAGAAGAAGCTATCCGCGAATTTTATCAAATAAACAAAAAGCAAGTCAATAAGGCACTTCATCATATGCGGCTGGCACCTGGAGATACCTATGAAGAGATACAATTCGGACCGGGGCTACAAGGATTATACACATTCTATTTTGATTATAAGAAGGGAGGGACGCTAAGAGAGAAGCATGTCCGCACTTTCTGGGAAAATTCGATGTATCGTAAGAGTTCTTTTGTGAAATTTTATGTGAAAGATGATGGTGTCAAGGTCGAATTTTATAGGGATGATGCCCACGGTGGTGCATATTCTTTAAGACAGACTTTAATTGTTGAATGATGATATGAAGGCATCGTTCTCATTGAAACGGGATACTAAAAAGATGAAAGGAGGTGGAAAACGATTTTCAATTATGAATTTTTAAAAGGAGAGGAGGTGAGAGCTGCCGTATACTTGTTTTAAATTGGACAGGTAGCAGTACTTTCAATTTTCGCTTCATTCTAATCAACCCAATTTTATGGGAGAACAAGGATGAAAGTAAAAACATACTTTCCAGAGTCAGCAAGCTTGAGTATTATACTGATTTTTCTGGTTACAATTCTCGTTATACTAACGCCAGAAGCTTCAATGGCTCAAGCGAGAGGCACCGTCACTGGTCGAGTGACCGATGCATCAACGGGGAACTTCCTGCCTGGCGCCAATGTGATGATTAGGGGTACATCATTCGGTGGCGCAACGAACATGAGGGGTGAGTACCGTATTGATAATGTGCCATTTGGAACATTCACTCTCGTCGTGAGTTACATCGGGTATGAAGAATTTTCCGCTGAGATTACGGTCTCTATGAGCAGCCGTCGGATTACACAAGACGCGGCTCTTGCGCTGAGCGCTGTCCAGGTGGAAGCCGTTGTCGTAGAGGGTCTGAGAGAAGGCCAGATGAAGGCTCTGAGTCAGCAAAAGACCGCACCCAACATCAAGAATGTCGTCGACGAAGAGCAGATGAAACGATTTCCGGACGTAAACTCGGCTGAGGTCCTTCAACGTGTGGCGGGTGTTTCAGTCACACGTGACGGAGGGGAAGGACGTTACGTTCTGGTAAGAGGAACAGCCCCTCGTCTGAATACGATGACGATTAACGGCGAAAAAATTCCTTCACCCGAGGGCGATGTAAGAAACGTAGCTCTCGATGTCATTGCTGCCGATCAGCTTTCCTCCATCGAAGTCACGAAAGCTATTACGCCCGATATGGACGGCAATTCCATCGGCGGATCGGTGAATCTGCGCACGAAGAGTGCACTGGACTATACGGGTCGTGTGTTCGACGTAAACCTAGGTAGTGGATATAACAACCTATTAGGCAAAGGCATTTATCAGGGCGGTCTTACGTATGGCAATCGTTTTGGCGCTGATAAAAATTTTGGACTGATGTTCAGCGGCAGTTACCAGCGGAGCAACCGCGGCTCGGACAACAACGAGATGGAATGGGGCAGTGAGGACGATGTGAATGACGTTGAAATCCCCTTTGCATTAAGAAACATTGAGATGCGCGATTATGAATTCCGACGCGACCGGATGACCTTTTCCGGCACGCTCGACTACTTGCTGAATGAGGGCAGTAAAATTTATATCAACGGAATTTTCAGCAAGTATACGGACACCGAGAACCGGAGGCGGTTAAGAATCCGTCCCGAAAAGGGCGATTACAACACGGCAACAGACATCTCGGAGGCAGCCATAGACGCGCAGCTTCGACAGCGTGATCAGAACCAGATGATCTACAATTTTGCCGCCGGAGGTGAGCACCAGTTTTCAAAGCTTAAACTGGATTATCGGCTTTCCTACAGCTACGCCGAGGAGAAAGAAGCACGTCACATCGAAGCCACTTTCGAACTCGACGAGGACGCAGACATGATCCTGGACCTGTCAGATACAGACAATCCCAAGTGGACGACCAACCTAGGGCAAGGTTATGAGTACGATCCGGCTCATTTTGAGTTCGATGGGATTGAGTGGCATGATAACCTGACTTCCGACCGCGATATTACCGGTGCTTTTAACCTGCAAATCCCGTACACGCTGGGATCGGGTCAAGCCAGCTTGAAGTTCGGGGGCAAGGCCGTCATGAAAGAAAAGGATCGTACGGAAAATATCTGGGAGTACAGCTGGGAAGGCGATGACGATGTGCTGATGAGTCAGTTCGTCGGATCGTATACGGATGATAATTTCCTCGACGGCAACTATCCACTCCCGCATGCCATTGATTCCGATAAAATGTGGGCGTTCTATGACAGAAACAAAGACGGCAACCTGGAGGGAGAGGTGCTCCGCGAGGACACGGACGGAGGAACGTATAACGCCTCGGAGGATGTATATGCCTACTACGCCATGACCACGGTCCATTTCGGCAATCTGATGCTTCTTGGGGGAGTCCGTCATGAAATCACCAAGATCGACTATACAGGGCATGAAGTGGTGTTCAACGAGGACGGAGATTATGAAGGGACAACGACTCTGAATAATAAAGACGACTTCTCCAATTTCCTGCCGATGTTTCACTTGCGTTATCGGGCAACACCCAACACAAATCTTCGTTTGGCCTTCACGACCGGAATCGCGCGCCCCGATTACGAAACCCTGGTTCCCTTCAGGATTATCAACAGAGAAGACGAGGAAATGGTTTTAGGCAATCCGGACCTGGTTCCGACCACTTCCATGAATTTCGATTTTATGGGTGAGCATTATTTCCAGGGCATCGGTATTTTATCGGGCGGTGCCTTCTATAAGCGTCTGGATAATATCATCTACCTCTCCTTATTCGATATGAGCGGCGGACCGTACGACGGCTATCTTACTGAGCAGTCGATTCAAGGCGAGGAAGCCACGCTGATGGGATTCGAAGTAAACTGGCAACAACAGCTGACATTCCTACCTGGTTTTTTGAACGGTTTCGGTATCTACGCCAATTATACGTATACCACTTCTTCAGCCACTGTCAACGGACGAGACGATGTTCCCCTGCCAGGCCAGGCCGGGAATGTGGCCAATCTTGCCGTCAGTTACGAGAAGGGCGGATTCACTGGCCGTGTCAGCATGAATTATCATGGCAGCTACCTCGATTTTTTGGGTGAGGATGATGCCCATGATATTTTTTACGACGACCATATCCAATGGGATATATCGGCCAGTCAAAACCTGTTCGGTGGAATCCAGCTATTCATGCAGGCCATCAACCTTAATAATGCGCCCCTCAGATACTACATAGGTCAAACGAACAGACCGGTCCAGAGGGAGTTTTATTCCTGGTGGATTCACGGCGGTGTAAAATATACACTCTAGTAAATACGCGCCAGGAGCAATGAATCAGCACGATAGGAGTAAAAATGAGAAGCCCGATATCACAGGGAATATAAGATATCGGGCTTCTCTGAGGGTCACGCTAAAAAACAGCATTAACATCATGAGGAGTCATATGAAACAGGTCAGACCGCTAAAGGTTCATACTGTTTATTTTTTAAGTGGAATGATTTTGTGCTTTTCCTTCTTACAATGTAAAAATAGTAACAAGTCTAATCCAGACGATGCCATCAAGCCTCTTGTTGTAACCGAAGTGACCAAGCACGATACCGACGACCCTGCTATCTGGCTTCATCCTACCGATCGCTCTAAAAGTTTGATAATCGGTACGGATAAGGATGTCGATGGCGCGCTCTATGTATTCGACTTGAAGGGTAAAATTATCGAGGACAAAACCATCCGTAACCTCCAGCGGCCCAATAATGTGGATGTGGAGTACGGCCTTCATCTCAACGGTATCCCTGTCGATATTGCTGTTACTACAGAGAGACTCACAGATAAACTTCGTGTATTTTGCCTCCCCGATATGGAGCCAATCGATAACGGAGGCATTCCCATTTTCGAAGGAGAGACGCAGCGAGCACCCATGGGCATCGCCCTTTACAAGAGGCCATCAGACGGCACGATCTTCGCCATTGTGAGCCGGAAGGAAGGACCCACCGATGGATCGTATTTGTGGCAGTATCGGCTTGAGGACGATGGAACCGGCAACGTGAAGGGCACGAAGGTCCGTGAATTCGGGATTTGGAGCGGGATAAAGGAGATCGAGGCGATCGCAGTGGACGATGAACTTGGTTATGTTTATTATTCAGATGAAACCGTAGGAATCCGGAAGTATAAAGCCGATCCGGATACTGAGAACACCGATAGCCAGCTGGCCTTGTTTGGTACGGAGGGATTTACGGAGGATCATGAAGGAATCTCGATTTATCGAGTCAACGATGGCACCGGATATATCCTGATTTCCGATCAGCAGGCGAATACGTTCCGTATTTTTAAACGGGAGGGCGAACCCAACAATCCTCACGAACATCGGCTTGTAAAAGTCGTGGCTGTATCCACAAATGAGAGCGATGGCTCCGACGTGACCACGGCCATCCTGAACAAGACATTTCCTGTCGGACTTTTTGTGGCCATGTCGGACAATCGGACATTCCATTATTATTCGTGGGCAGACATTGCAGGAAATGATCTTGTGATTGCTCCGAATGGTGAATATCCAGAGGAGTGATGAAATAAAAAATGAGTCGTGTGATATCATCTGTAGAACCCAAGCCCGATTCTGAACATACGCTCCCAATGCAGATTGTATGTTCCAGGGAAGAAATTCGAGAGAATTATTCAGATTATATTACTGATGAATCTCGAATACCCGGAGGATGGGCTGATGAGATCGTTTTCCCGTATTCTGAGCGACAGATCGTTCGTACGATGCAGCGTGCTTTTTTATCCGAAACGCCGGTTACGTTATCTGCCGGAAGAACCGGCATTGTCGGAGGAGCTGTTCCCACAGGGGGCATTCTGGTTTCATTCGAGAGAATGGATCGATTTCTGGGAGCTCGGTGGGATGAGACCACAAACGCTTGGATTGTTAGGGTCCAGCCGGGTATGTCTATCCAACAACTCGAAAACATCCTTAATTCAAAGAATTTTGATGATGTCACACCTCAAGAAGACGATGACCGCGGAGAGGCCATGCGTCGGTTTATCGAGGAATCGGATTCTTGGTTCTACCCTCCAGACCCGACAGAAGGGACAGCAAAGCTGTCGGGCACCGTCGCTACCAACGCCTCAGGTGCAAGGTCGTTTAAGTATGGCCAAACAAGGGATTATGTATACGGATTGCGGATTGTCTTGGTCGATGGTACAGTCCTTCAAATACGTCGAGGTGATTTTGTATCCACACCTGAAAAGGGATTTGTGATTCAAAAATCCGATGATTCCATAATAGTACCCATACCCGTCTATAAGGAGCCCGATGTAAAAAACGTAGCGGGATATTATGTGAATAATCCTATGGATTTTATCGATTACTTCATTGGATCGGAAGGTACGCTCGGCGTCATCAGTGAAATCGAACTTAAATTAGTGCGAAAACCTGAATTTATATTAGGCGGTGTTGCATTTTTCTCAGCAGAAAAGGGCGCTCTTGAATTCATCGAGAATATTAGAAGGATTAAAACCAATCCTGATAGGCGACTTGATCCATCGGTTTTGGAATATCTCGACGACCGCGCCTTGAATCTCCTGCGATTAAAACGATCAAGGGAAGGAAGAACCTCGGTCATTCCTTCTTTTCCCAAGGATGCCACTGCTTGCATCTACTTTGAACAGGAAGGGAAAAATAACGATCTGGAATTTTTTTGTCTTGAATATGCAAATTTAGTTTCGGAATCGGGCGGAAATGGTGATGAAACATGGGGAGGATTGGATGAGAAAGAGCGCCGGAAAATGGCCGCCTTCCGCCATGCTGTGGCAGAAGAAATCAATACATTGATCAGTGAAAGAAAGCGCGGATGTCCGGAAATACATAAAGTGGGAACAGATTTGGTTGTTCCTGATGGACTTGAAAATTTACTCCAAACGTTTCATTCAAAATTGGAATCAAAGAATTTGGAATATATCATATTTGGTCATATCGGCGAGAATCATCTTCATGTGAATGTGCTCCCTCGTGATTTGCGCGAATTAAACATAGCAAAAGCATTGACGACGGAATTCGCCAGATTGGCTATCTCGATGGGGGGTACGGTTAGCGGGGAACATGGAATAGGAAAGATGAAGAGAAGTCTCTTACTAGCAATGTTTAGGAATGATGCTATTGCAGAGATGAAACGAGTAAAACAAGCCTTTGATCCCAAAGGTCTTTTAAATCGTGGAAATCTATGGGACTCAAGCAAAAATTCGATCCATAAATAACAGATAAGGGTGTCAGAATGATCAAAGAATTTTTTACTTTTAGTAAATATGAAGAGAGAGTAGGTAAGCTTTTTTCATTTTTCTCTCCGAACACCTGGACGTACATCGGATTTTTTACACCTATTGCTGGCTTTGTTTTCATCGCGAGGGATCGGTTCTGGATTGGATTCGGCTTTTTCGTTCTTGGGGGGATTCTGGATGAAATAGACGGAAAAGTGGCTCGTTGGTCTGGTCGGACAACTTATCTGGGCGGATTCGCCGACGGTGTGGCAGATCGATTCGCAGACTTTTTCTTTATCCTCAGTTTCTTTTATCTGGATTTCCCGGATTGGCTCATCCCAGCACCGATACTGCTCTTCGTACTTCTCTTTGTTACTCTGATGCCCTCCTTTATCGTTGCGTATGCGAATCACCGTAAAGCGGTTCCAGATTCCACGGAGAAGGTCATTTGGCGATTCTCTTTCCGGATTGAGTATTATGTTCTTTTTATACTTATCTTAGTCTTTAGTCGAGTAAATATTCATATTGCTTTCTATATCATGCTTTTCACGCTCGTTCTCAACACAGCCACGGTCATCCAATCGATCGTGTTGGCTTTTATCAAATCGAAGGATTATCCACAGCAACCGTCGGATAACGTTACAAATCGTCCGGTGGCTGGATCGCTCGTGAGGAATAAGAGATGCAATTAGGTAAATATTCCATGGGCATCGGTGACCGGTTTGGGCATCAGGGAAAGGCCCAGCTGGCGGCTCTGAAACGTGCGAATGAAGCAGGAGTCGAGATCACCCCGGTCTGGAACAAATCCCACCGCGAGCACCTGATTATCGGCACTCACCCCGCCGACGTCCGTGAAGCCGCGGATGCGGCGGTAGCTGCCATGGCGTGGAAGAATCCTTATTTTGTGGACGCAGATCATGTCAATTTAAGCTCCGTAGATCTCTTTCTTGAAACCAGTGATTTTTTTACATTAGACGTGGCCGAATCTATCGGTGAAAAAGCGGGGGATGCGGATATCCGTTCATTTATCGAACGACGTGCCCAGTTTTTGGGGGGACTTGTCATCCACGATATTGAAGAACCTCTGTATATCACGGAGCGTCTCATCGAAGATATCGCTGTGAAATACCTGTTTTCCGTTCAGGAGGCGGGCCGGATTTACCGCCATCTGGCCAAGAAAAAAACGTCTCCTTTTGTTGTCGAAGTATCCCTGGATGAAACCGACACACCTCAGTCACCGGTAGAATTGCTTTTTATCCTCAGCGCTATTGCCGACGAAAACATTCCCGTTCAAACAATCGCACCCAAGTTCTCCGGACGATTCAATAAGGGCGTCGATTATGAGGGTGATGTGGATCTCTTTGGGGGTGAATTCCGGCATGATCTGGCGGTAGTCGGATATGCAACGAGGAACTTCGGGTTGCCAGAATCCCTGAAGCTTAGCGTACATTCGGGCAGTGACAAGTTTGCCATTTACGGACTGATCCGAGACGCTTTGAAGGATTTCGATGCCGGTCTTCATTTGAAAACCGCAGGAACGACCTGGCTGGAAGAACTGATCGGACTGGCCGAGGCAGGTGGGGATGGACTGGCTATCGCCAAGGATATCTATGCAGCGGCGTATGCCAGGATCGACGAACTGAGCGGGCCGTATGAGCCGGTGATCGACATCGATGCGCTCCGGCTGCCTGCGCCCGAGGACGTTTTTCGTTGGGATTCACAGACGTTCGTATCAACGCTGAGGCATGATCAAGGAAACGCGGCTTACAATCGGCATCTTCGGCAACTTCTGCATATCGGATACAAGATCGCAGCGGAGATGGGGGATCGCTTTCTAAAGGCGTTGAAAGCGCATGAGGCCGTCATCGCCAAGAATGTCACTGCCAATTTATATGAACGGCATATTGTCCCCCTTTTCTTTTAAGACGTTCGACCGTGAGGTGTTCTCATGAACTATTTGGACCATCTGTTTTCGTTGGACGGCAAGACGGCCGTGGTCATTGGTGGGGGTGGCGTGCTAGGGAGCAAGATGGCCGAGGGGCTTGCCAGGGTGGGGGCAGCCATTGCCCTTATCGATCCCACCTGCGAGAAGGCCTTACAAACCTTGCGAAAGGTGAAACCTACGGGCGGCAAGATGCTGGCGTTCGAGATCGATGCCACGCATCATTCCGAAATGAGACGAGCCGCGAATGAGATTCGGGAAGCATGGGGACGAGTCGATATCCTCATCAATGCCCCAGGTATCAATTCAGACACTCCGTTTTTCGACATCACAGAGAAAGAATGGCAACGTATCCTTGATGTGAATCTGAAGAGTATGTTCTTGTCCTGTCAAGTTTTCGGGAAGGTAATGATAGAACAGGGAGATGGAGGAAGTATCATAAACATCTCATCGGCTTCGTCAGGGCCGCCGTTGTCTAAAGTTTTTACGTACAGTATAACGAAGGCCGGAGTAAATAGTTTAACCCAGAGTTTAGCCCGCGAATGGGCCCCGCATCGTATACGGGTAAACGCGTTGGCCCCTGGATTTTTTCCGGCTGAGCAGAACCGCAAAATACTGACGAAGGAGCGCATCGAGTCGATCTTCCGGCACACACCCATGGCACGATTCGGTGAACCTGAAGAGCTGATCGGTGCTACGATCTGGCTCGCTTCCGAAAAAGCATCATCGTTTGTCACCGGCGCCATCATCCGTGTGGATGGTGGATTCACAGCGATGACGATTTAATCTTTATGACCAAGAATAACACGACTGTCGAGAGAATATATTTGTGAACCTTACAAAGTGGTTTCGGAACGTATCTCCAGGAAAGAGTCAGTCAATCGAATGACGAATTTATCGATATCCAGCAGTTCAAATATTTGAGGTTAATCGGTGGTCATCGGAAAAGGAACAGAACAAGGCTTTCTTTCTGAGGATGAAATTCGGGGGTATACCCATGAGGCACTATCGCGAATAAATCTGGCAGGAAAGCGTATCTTGCTTATAATCCCGGATTTGACCCGACAGGCTCCCATTCCTCTCTTTTTTAAGATTATCAATGACATCATCGGAAAACAGGCCCGATGTCTGCATTGTCTGATTGCGTTGGGTACACATCAGCCATTGGATGAAATCCAGTTTTGTCGACGTATTGGAATTTCTCAAACCGATTGGAAACAATCCTACAATCACATCCAATATTTCAATCATGCATATGACAATCCCGAAGAGTTGATTTGCATCGGATCCTTTCCTGAGGAGGAGATATATCGGATCTCGAATGGCTTGATGCGGGAAATAGTGGATGTGAAAATCAACAAGCGGATCATGGATTATGATGTTATCATCCTCCTGAGTCCGGTAGTTCCCCACGAGACCGCAGGATTTTCAGGCGGTACCAAATACTTCTTCCCTGGTATTGCCGGAAAGTATGAAATTTCCTTTTTCCACTGGCTCGGTGCAATTATCACCAATCCTGTGATCAACGGTTCAAAAGACAATCCGGTCAGGACTTTTATGAATAAAGCAGCCTCCTTCCTGAACATACCGAGAATCACCTTTAACATGGTCATGCATAACGATGGACTCTGCGGTCTATTCATCGACAATGGGGAGGAGGGATGGTCAAAAGCGGCTGACCTTTCGGCCAAAGTTCATATAAAATATCTCGATAGGCCATATCAAAAAGTCCTGGGAATCGCACCCGATTTTTACACAGACGTCTGGGTGGCTGGCAAGGTCATGTACAAGCTGGAATCCATCGTGGCCGAAGGCG
>Ga0180438_10002583_pt1 | contig 29160 bp, 28 predicted proteins | sample SS_ome_12_FD_132455 | JGI IMG/M metagenome (GOLD analysis project Ga0180438, IMG submission 132455) | Hypersaline lake sediment archaeal communities from the Salton Sea, California, USA - SS_3_D_2 metaG | ecosystem: Environmental > Aquatic > Non-marine Saline and Alkaline > Hypersaline >...
ACTCTTCAAGCGGTTTGATAGCAATCGCAATCAGTTATTTACCAATACGGTTTCTTTGCCCTCCGAAAGGTTTATAAAGGGAGATACATCTAAGTTTTCACTGGTTCTGCAATTTCAATGAACTGGTTTGATAGTTCCTCCGAGTTGTAACAACGGAACTATAACAGTGGTACTTGTGAAAAAAAATAACTATGTCTTTGCTGCAGATAATAACATATTTGCAGGTAATATTACTGCTTATAAAGATGAAATTAAGGCAGATATCAACATTTCAATGAATACAAACCCAAAAGAATATATTATTTCTACAACGAAAGGTGAATCGACAAAAGAATCCATTTCAGGACACTATAGAAATAAGATTCCTGATCATACTCATTGGAATGTTGTGGAGAATATTAAGAGATGCAAAAGTGAAAAAGAAAAGACCATGAACAAAGCCCAAGTGAATATCCATTGTGGAAAAATTCACCCTTTTCATAGACTAACTTCTATAAAGGGTGATTTGAGGGAGAAAATCCCACTCTCTTGGAATACAAGAGACAAAGAATTCTTAAAAGAATATTATATTGGATTGGCGAGATTGTAAGGTGATTCTTTGACTTCAGAAGAAGTGTTGCAGAATATTAAAGAGGTTGTGAATGATAATCTTCCTATTGGGGCAGCAATCTCAAATGTTGAATTTGAAGGCCCCGATATTATTATCTATTCCCGCAACCCTGGAGTACTCATTGACGATTCTGAACTGATTAAAAATATGGCAAAAACATTGCGGAAACGCATTGTGGTGAGACCTGATCCTGTTGCATTGACAGATGAAGAGACTGCTACAGCAGGAATTAAATCTGTAGTGCCCGCTGAAGCAGAAATTACCAATATCAGTTTTGATCACAATACCTATGAGGTCATCATTGAGGCACGGAAACCAGGATTGGTCATTGGAAAATCAGGGGAGACTCTGAGAGATATCACCAGGAAGGTGCGATGGGCACCACGAGTGGTGAGGACTCCACCAATAGAGTCCAGTACTGTGCGGGGAATTCGAGAAACATTAGAAAGAGAAACAGGGGAAAGAAGAGAAATTCTCAGAAGAATAGGTCACAGAATCTATCGAAAGGAAGATGTGAGATCTGAATGGGTTCGGTTAACGGCTTTAGGGGGATTTCGAGAAGTTGGAAGGTCATGTTTACTCTTACAGACACCTGAATCCAAAATATTACTGGATTGTGGTGTAAATGTAACCTCAGATGATCCCAATATAGCATACCCATATTTGAGTGCTCCAGAATTCAAATATGTCCTGACCTCTGGAGACCTGGATGCTGTGGTAATCACCCATGCACACCTGGACCATTCTGGGTTTGTACCATTCTTGTATAAGTATGGATATGATGGACCAGTGTACTGTACTCCACCCACTAGAGATTTGATGACCCTCCTGCAGTTAGATTATATAGATATCTCACAAAGAGAAAATAGAGAAATGCCCTATTCCAGAAAAGAGATCAAAGATGTGGTAAAACACACCATTACCCTTGATTACAAGGAAGTAAGGGATATTGCACCCGATGTGAGATTGACCCTGCACAATGCAGGACATATTCTGGGAAGTTCTATCTGTCATCTGCATGTGGGAAATGGATTACACAATATTGCTTACACTGGGGATTTAAAATACGATTATACCAAACTCTTCGAGCCTGCCAGTACCAAATTCCCACGACTGGAAACTTTAATTATCGAATCCACCTATGGTGGCTATAATGACCGCATGCCTCCCCGGGCTGAATCTGAACGTGAACTGGTGAGAATCATCCGGGATACTATCAATCGGAGAGGTAAAGTACTCATACCAGTGCTTTCTGTGGGAAGAGCCCAGGAAATTGTGGTAGTTCTGGAAGAATTCATCCAGAATGGCATGTTTGAAGGTGTTCCTGTATGGCTCGATGGAATGATATGGGAAGCCACTGCTATTCACACCACCTATCCAGAATATCTTTCCCGGAAATTACGCCACCAGATATTCCACCAGGGACACAATCCCTTCCTCTCTGATGTATTCGATGCAGTGGGGGATGCTAATCAGCGGAAAGAAATCATTGAAGGTGGTCCTGCCATCATCATGGCCACCTCTGGTATGCTCATCGGTGGTCCTTCGGTAGAATATTTCAAGGCCCTTGCAGACGATCCTGCAAATGCCCTGGTGTTCGTATCCTATCAGGCCGAAGGCTCCCTGGGATCCCGCATCCAGAAAGGATGGAATGAAATACCTTTCAAAGGGGATAACGGTAAAACAGAAGTCGTCAGGGTCAATATGGATATACACACAGTGGATGGATTTTCAGGCCACTCAGACCACACCCAGTTGATCAATTTCGTCAGAAAAATCAATTTCAAACTGGAACGAGTATTGACCAACCATGGGGATGGATCGAAATCCATTGAACTGGCCAGTATTATCTACAAATCCTTCAAGAAAGAAACTCGCTCACCCATGAACCTGGAAACGATCCGATTGAGTTAACAGGCTCATTGATCTTTTTTCTCTTTCCTTTTACTCCTTCTTTTTCTTACTTACGTTGTATCTTTCTTACTTTCTTTTTATATAACAGTGTATCCTGCGCTGGTAGATGATAGTATGGAAGGAAATAACCAAACAGGATATTGAGACATAGCAGTGATTAATCCGCTCTGTGTCACTACAATCATGATCCCGTCACAGAATCCAGTGCAGAATACATGGAGATCAGTACTGTCCCAAATATTGAACTCAGATACAGTATTGAATTTCCACACCAAATTACCTGTCTCTCCATCCAGACAGTGTATCTTCCCATCACAGGATGTCAGGTATATCATGGGTTCTCTACTCTGAAAATTACACAAAGAGACTCCCTTTATTTCATTTTCCCAGAGAAATGTACCGGTCATCTTGTCCAGGGCGTGAATGGTCCCTCCTTCCAGCACAAGAAACACTGTATTTTCATTTTCTTTTATTCGTGCTACTTCACAGGGATAGTATACAGGGGTTACTGGTGCATCAACCTTCCACAGGAGGGAACCATCCTTGTTGAAGAGCATGACAGTTTCATAGGGAGTAGTATCCTGATATATGCTGTCGGTGACAATACACACGGTATCTTCCAGAACCTGGTACCTTAATATACAGTCGCTGGTGCAGCGATAACTCCACAACACATGAGAGAAATGATCCATACATACCAGATAATCAGGATCCTGATAGTGCACATAGATAGTATTGCTATCATGCATGGATAGATAGTAATCAGTACGTTCCATTCTCCACAGGATCTCACCTGACTGTATATCCACGATCTCATCATTAAATCCATCCTCATAATTGGTAATCAGGATAACATCGCCATACACTGCTTTCAGATACTTTTTTTCGGGTAATTGCCAGATTTTCTCCCCTGTCTTTCCATCTACATAGAATATCCCATCAGAATCCATGAGTACATTTCCTTCATATAAAAAAAGGCGAGGAGGAGATATCGACCCTGTATCATACATCCATGTCATTTCGCCTGTGGTAATGTCCAGTGCATACACATAGGAGTCAGGAGCAGCCACATATACCAGGTCTTCATGAACTGCAATATAAGTGCCTCCTGATATGAATTGTGATCTCCCAGTGGTAAAAGGAATTTCCCATATTTTTTCACCTGTTAACACATCGAAGGTGCATACTTTATTTTTTGCGACGATAAAAATCTGGTTCTGTGCGTATGCAGGTATACACATATTGATTTCCTGTAGATTGTATGTCCACAGAAGGTGATCTTTTCCTTTCTCCACCGCTGGAGTATACTCTGTGCTCTGGGGGAAATCATCTGAAAACTCCTGATCAGCAAACATATCGGGAACAAGAGCAGGATAACAGCTCCACTTGCCTGCAAGTTCAACAATATTTCTTGGCCATCCTTGCCTGTCTATGGAAATCAATAATCTCATGAGAGCAGAGGGGATTTTTCCGTTATACTGGACATACATTTTTCCTCCATATGTGATATTCCATGGAATAAAACAGTGATACACAGATGTAGAGGCGACAGTCATGAGTTGTCCCTGAGTGAAAGTAATCTGAACTTTGAATCTCGGTTCATAATCCAATATAATAATTCCTCCAGAACCCCACACAAAATTCTCAGTTTCATAGAGGTCTGCAAAACTATTCTGGAATTGGTCAATCAATGATGGGTGGATTTTTTGGTCCCCATAATAATAGATATCATCTTTCAATTCGATGAAATAATCCCTGTCGAAACAACCCCAGTATTCTTCTGAAAATGATATATGAATGGTAGAAATCTGTGCATCCTGAAAAGCTACTGAAGGTGGTGGAGAAGGAGAAGGAGAATGTGAAGGTGAAGGTGAAGGTGAAGGTGAATCAATGGAACCTGGATACAGACATATGAATAGAAAAATACAGGGTAGCATATATTTGAACATCCTGCCCACCATTATAATAGATGGAAATTGCATGATATAATATTGATGGGAACACTATATACTTTTGTGTCTGGTAATCTGTTTTTTTTCAATCTATACTGAAAAGAAAATTGCAAAACTGAAATTAATACTGTTAAACACATTCGAAAATACATTTGAAATATCAATTTCCTTTATTAATTTCACTTAAAAATCGATGGTTTAAATAAAAAAGCTAAAAAGAAAAAAACTGAAAAAGAGAAGGAAAAAATCAATCAGGAACATATTTTACAGTGATCCTGTTTTTATCCAGTTGCTGGGGAACTAATTTAACATTCATTCCCACTTTTATATCATTGGGATTGGCAAATAAATGAGCCAGTAAGCGTACACCATTATCAAATTCACCGATTGCCACCACATATGGTGCTTTGTCTGACATGGATTCCGGTGCAAACATGATTACTGTATAGGTTGCCAGTGTAGCCTGTGGATTCATTTCGATCCATTCCACGTCTTCCTTACCACAGGGACAGTCCCCCCGGGGAGGGAGAAACACTGTTCCACAGTTCTTACACTTGGTGGCCAGGATTTTCTTCTCCATCAATCCCTGGTTCCATTTATCCACCACTGCTGTGTTGGTAGACCAATTTACATATCCAAATTCCATAAGATCACTTCTCCCTCGAATAGATTATGACATTGGCAAACTGCCCTGTCTGTCCCACATTGTGACACAATGCAATTTCTGCTCCATCCACCTGTCTTTTCCCACATTCTCCTCTCAATTGCTTTGTCAGTTCCACACACTGAGAGACACCGGTGGCTCCTATGGGATGACCCTTTGATTTCAATCCACCGTCTACATTGACCGGGGTCTTTCCACCAATATAGGTCTGTTCTTCTTCGATGAAAATACCGCCTTTTCCAGTCTCACAGAATCCAAGATCCTCATACGCCATGATTTCTGCAATGGTGAAACAATCGTGGACTTCGGCCACATCCACATCTTCTGGTCCAATACCAGCCATCTTGTAAGCCAACCGGCCAGCCCGCTTCGCCCCGGATAAGCTGGTGAGGCTGGGTCGTTCTGCCACCAGCATGGTATCAGATCCCGATCCAATGCCGGTAATCCACACCGGAGTATCTGTATATTCTAAAGCCTTTTCCTCAGACATCAGTACAGCTGTTGCACCGCCATCGGAAATCAAACAACAATCGTACAATCCCAGAGGCCACGCAATGATCATGGCATTGACTGCCTCTTCCAGTGAGACTTCCTTAGGTAAATGAGCCACTGGATTCATGGCCCCATAGTGGTGATTTTTCACTCCGACCATGGCTAGCTGTTCTTTTGTAGTTCCATACTCATTCATATGTCTGGTAGCAAAGAGAGCATAGAATCCAGGAAACGACACACCAAAGGGATATTCCCATCGAGTGTCTCCTGCTCTGGCCATGAGTTCTGTAGCCCGTACCGAGGAAACAGCATTCATTTTTTCTACACCGATAACCATTACTATATCGTGAAGTCCTGAAGCTACCATTCCATATGCAGCCTTTATTCCTGCTGTCCCTGATGCACAGGCCGATTCAACCCTGAATACGGGACGTGGCTGGACTCCAGTATAATCCCCTACCAGCGCAGAGGGAGCTCCCTGTCCGGCAAATTCTTCTCCTGCAATAGTGACTACGGCTGCTTCCACATCCTCCTGAGTGATTCCTGCATCATCCAGGGCAGGCATAGTCGCTTCATAGGCCAGTTCTCTCAGAGTGGCATCATTGCGTTTTCCAAATTTTCCATGTCCCACTCCCACCACAGCGACGTTCCTCATGTAACTCACTTTCCTTTGAAGGTGGCCTTTCTCTTCTCAAATACTGCTTTTATTCCTTCTTTAATATCTGCAGTTCCAAAACATTTTGCACACAGTTTAGCGTCTTTTGCCAGCCCTTCTTCAATGGGAACATCAAAAACCTTATTCAATGACTCTTTTGCATATTTGAGTGCTATGGGTGCATTTCCTGCTATTTTTGCCGCAGTCCAGTTTACCGTAGATTCCAGTTCATCGGGGGCTACCACCTTATTGATCAATCCCATTTCAGCAGCTTCTTTGGCTGTGATCATGGCTCCTGTAAAAACCAGCTCCTTGGCTCTTCCCAGTCCTACGACGCGAGGCAACCGCTGCAGTCCACCCCAGGCAGGTGTCAGGCCAATAGTTGATTCAGGGCATCCCACCTTTGCTTCTTCTGACGCAATCCTGATATCACAGGCTAGGGCCAGTTCAAGCCCTCCTCCCAGAGCAAGTCCGTTGATAGCGGCAATGGTTGGTTTGGGAAAGGTTTCCACGTAATTGAATATCTCCTGTCCCTGCTGGATCAGGGGAAGCGCACTGGATTCATCCAGTTCTGATGCCAGTTTCAGGTCTGCGCCTGTACAGAACACCTTCTTCCCTTCTGCAGTGATCACTGCAACTTTCACTTCATCGTCTTTTTCAATTTCTTCCAGGGCAGCTTTCAATTCTGTGATGAGCTGTTCATTGACCGCATTGTATGCAGTGGGTCGGTTTAATTTTATGATTCCAATATTTTTTTCAGGGCTGAAAAAACTTCCTTCCTTGCTGTAAATAATTGTTTCATATGCCATAATAATTCCTCCTACTTTGCATATTCATAAAATCCTTTTCCTGTTTTCATGCCAAGATGTCCGGCTTCCACCAGAGTTACCAGAGATTCAGATGGTTTATAATGATCACCGAAGGCTTCATAGAGCGTTGATAAGGCAGCGTAAGCAACATCCAACCCCACGTAATCTGCCAGAGCAAAGGGTCCCATTGGAAAATTAGCACCAAGCATCATGGCTTTATCCACATCTTCCTTGGTGGCAATTCCTGAGTCCACCACTTTCATGGCCTCATTAAGGGTGGGAAGGAGAATCCGATTGACTATGAATCCAGGAGAATCCTGTGCACGAACCGGGCTCTTTCCCAGGCTTTTGCAGAAATCCTCGGCTACGGTAAAGATCTCTTCAGATGTTTTCTCTCCCAGTACAATTTCCACCAATTTCATTGCAGGAACTGGATTGAAAAAATGCATGCCAATGACTTTTTCCGGTCTCTCTGTCGCTGTAGCCATCTCCGATATGCTCAGTGTGGATGTGTTAGAGGCCAGGATAGTGTGATCTGGACATGTTTTGTCCAATTCAGAGAAAACTTCTTTTTTTACTTTCATATTTTCAAATATCGCCTCTATTACCAAATCTGCATCTCCTGCAGCTTCTGATAGATTAGTTGTTGCACCAATATTTTTCAAAATTTTTTCTCCATCAACAGGAGAAAGTTTTCCTTTATCTATCCCTGTCATGACACTCTGACGAATCTTATTCATTCCTGTTTCCACCAGTTCCTCTGAGATGTCCCTCACTGTGACGGTATATCCATTCCACGCGCAGACATAAGCAATACCCGATCCCATGGCACCAATTCCAATGACTGTCACTTTGGTTATCATATAGATCCCATTATCAGTGTATTCTGTAATGTATATAAGCTTTACTCATGTAAAAGGGTTCTTTTCTGTGAAAATATGTATGCTCTTATTCAGACTGTATTTATAGAGCAAAATATATGATATTATAAAGTCTTAATGTGTATAATTAAAAAAATCCCGTAATCATCCTGTTCCAATTACTTAAAATTGTAGATAAGATAATTTTATTCTTCATATTAAAAACATGTTCGCTAGATGCAGAAAAGACCTGGAATACCCACAATCCCAATGGATTCTACATTATTTATTATTCCTGCTCAGCTATTTCCTGCCATCTATTTTTATTGCATGTGAAAAACATCTTCTTTCACTCCTGATAATGTTCTCTCCTTTTCCATCAATTCATATGCTTTCCATAGAATCTTTGAATCATAGACTGTAGTATCTGATAACTTATAGTGTCGAAGAAATGAGATAAATCCTAAATAGGAAAGTGTGCCCAAGAGCATGTCTCTCCCTCTCCTGTTTCCATCTTCTTTTTCTGCAATAGATTCATCGATAGCCCTGGCCATGGCACACCCAATCCTGGTGGCTGTACTCATGAGGTCAGCATCTTCTGTAATCCCTGGTGTATCTGTGGATGTCTCTTTGAGTGCAGCAGTCAGAGCATCTGTATATCTGGCTGCATCCTCCTCAGTAACAGCATAGCTAGCAGTAAATTCAGTATCAGCAGCTGCCTGGAGTCCAACATAGGTAATGAGTCCTTCACGATGGGTGATAGAAAGGAGTGTTTCCACTGGAGTAAAGGGAGAATGGCTTCCAGTAGTATTATTATGACAGTTTAAGGTTGTGAGAAGGTATTTTCTGTATATCAGGCTGGCTATCATGAACCGTAATTCAGATTCTGTATATGGTTTCAGCCCCAGAATTATGGCACATCCCTCTGGAGTACAGTAGGCTTTCTGGCCCCTTCCTGGTACAAAGAACCAGGTGCCTGTGCAATGATTCGTCGGAAGTAGGAATTCTTGCACAGTTGTATAGGCTCTTTCGACAATTTCCTCCCATCTATTCTTGAGCAGGGTGTAGGTTTCTTGTATCCGTTGTTTATTTTCCCACATCTCACACCACACAGAGTCCTTCCGGGAAAGAAGGCTCGATTCTTTTCCCCGCTTCATCTCTTTCATCCCATTTTTCAGGGATACGCCATCTTCATTTTCACAGTGCAATACGAATTGCATTCCTTCTGTAGATAGAAAAGAATGGAGTTCTTCTTCTCCCCATTGCTCTTTCTCTGGCAACTGTAAAAAAGCAGTAATACTTTCCACATTAAATGTGTATCCATTCACTTTATACATTATATCTCCCATGAGAATCCCTTCCTGGAACTGTTGATAAAGTATTGCATTCACAATATCTATATTTCTATCATTCTTTCCTCTATAAAAATCTTCACCCAAAAAATAATGCCATTATGAAATATTATTTCAGAATATTCATCATGTGATCTCTATTTATGAGATATGTACTTATTCTATAAAGTAAGCCTGTTCTTCCTCCCTCTGTCCTTGAGCTGGGGGAGGAATCCACGCAGGTACTACAAGATCACAGGCTGAAGGGATTGAAAACACTGGCATATAATGGATTTTCTGAATGCAGTTCCATAAGATTTTTTATAGATGAGGATATACTAGCCTGATGCTTGTGGGAATCGACGAATCAGGCAGGGGTCCTGTCCTGGGTCCCATGGTGGTATGTGCAGTAGCTGTGGCCGATAACAATGTGGAGGAGTTAGAATCTCTGGAATTGAAGGATTCAAAAAAATATACCCGTTCCAAACGGGAAGAACTGGCATCTATTCTCCTCACCATGCTGGAATGCGAATATGCTGAAATATCTCCCTCCTCCATAGATGCACAGCGCTGTCATAAGACTCTCAATGATATTGAAATCGATCTCTTTTCTCAGGTGCTCACCCGATTTTCCCACGCCAGCATGATCATAGTGGATGCCTGTGATGTGGATGCTATCAGATTTGGAAAAAGACTGTGCACCCTCTGCAGGGTAGCATCTGTCCTCTCCGAGCACAAAGCAGATGAACGCTATCCCATCGTTTCTGCGGCATCCATTATTGCCAAAGTGAGGAGAGATGCGAGAATCGATGAACTCAAAACAATTTATGGTGATATTGGTTCAGGATACCCATCAGATGAAAGAACCATCGCCTTTTTAAAAGAATACATAAAAAATGAGGGGAAATTACCCCCTATAGCCAGAACTTCATGGCTCACATCAAAGAATCTATTGAATGACTATTTTCAGCGCACCTTGGATATTTTTCTGTAGAGAAATAATCCCACTGGTATGATAATTCCCAGAAATATGGCAACAGGAAGGAAATATCCCAGGAAAATGATTATTCCCCTGATAGCTGAGAGAAATGCATCTATAGCCCGATCAAACGCTTCTCCAATCTTCGACTCATGAACTACTTCTTTTGGTTCTTCGAGGTTGACCTGAATGGTAGATAAGGATATCCTGTTATTCAGATAATTGAGTCTTCCCTGGAGGCTCTCGATCTGCCCTCTTACTCGTTCCAGCTGAGATTCGACCTTGAGAATATCCTCGACAGTCGTTGCTATGTCCAGAATTTCCAGATACCGTTCTTCCTGGCGTTCCAGATTATCAAGACGCGCCTGTAGATCGATATATTCTTCTGTAACATCTTCAAGGGAGACATTTTCTTCTTTTACTGTCCCCACTGACTCTACTCCACCGATTGCATCTTCAAAGGCATCTTCGGGGACACGTATTGTCACATATCCAATTTTTCTCCCATCTATGTCTCTCACAGATGTATCGGAGACATATCCACCGTGCGATCGTGCTATGGTCTCGATCTCGGCTGCTGATTCTTTGAAATTGTCCACTTCCAGAGAGATATAAGAGGTCTTGATGACTTTCTGCTCGGTGAAGTCTGTGTATTCTACAGAGGTATATTCTGTCTTTGCTGCTGGAGCAGGAGCTTCCATAGCAGCTTCTTCAGTGCTCCTGTATGAAAGGCTGGGAAATGAACTGGATTCTGCAGATTCTCTCCCTCCATAGTACCCATTGGAATTACTGCTGACATTAAAGATAGTGAAAATACTGGCAATGGCGACACTGATAATGATAATTCCGATTATGAGCTTTTTTGATTCCATGAGATTTTTTCGTTATCTATCTTTTTATAGGTTTCGATTAACTTCAGGAATTATTGAAGCTATTCATTGAGAAAAATAAGGTTGCTTCTCTTATATTTTTCTTTTCGTAACACATTCCTATCCTCTAATTCAGAAAGAATTTTGGAGACCTTTGCCTTGGAAAACCCAATTTCCTTGACCAGTTCGCTCTGGATAACCTCTCCTCCCATCTTGCGAATAGCATCCAGGACAATTTTTTCATCTGCCACCACATACTCAGGCTTCGGTTTTCTCCTTCTTCCCAGATACAGTCCTGAGATGAAGGCGAGAAACGCTGCTGCAAAGATATAATAGATGAGAACCTGCTCTGAGGCTGGTGATGTTACCGGCTTGTATCCCAGAAGTACCAGAAATTCTTCCCCCTCCCCCAGTGTTTCTTTTTTCCACTTCACAACCAATGATTCTCTATAGGAATAGAATGAGGTGGGTGTGGGATAAATGGGAGAAACTACAGCCATATCTGCAGGTACGGTGATTTCAATGGAAAAATTCTGGACAGGCACCGAGAACTGAAAAATTGGGGAAAAGACCCATTTTCCTTCTTTTACTGGACTGATGTATCCTGAGGTATCAAATTCTATGGTAAACTGGTATTTTTGATTCCCAACCAAATTCACATAACAGAGGAGAAGATCACTTCGAATTTCATGTTCTATGTCGCCTCTGCTATCATATACCTGAAGATTTTCCAGTGGATAGAGAAAGCTGTATTCAAAGATTTCTAGGTACCCATAATTGTTCAGCATGATGTCTATCCTCTCGTGCACCTTTCCCTCGGATATATTAATGGTGACAGCATATTCTGAAATTTCATAGGGATAGGCTGCTGGTTGCAGCAACAACAGGGCTATGAACACATAAGAGAGCATGGGACACATATGTATCACTCATTAAAAAAGGTGGTGGTTCTGCCCTCTGATACCTGGAATTTCTGTGATACAATTCATACAAATTTCTTCTTTTTTATTTTTATATCTTTAGGAAGCACGGTGGGTTCAGGAATGAGGAATGGAAGCAGGAGGAGGAGATCAGGTTCTTCAATTATTACATTGACACTCCTGCAGAATTCGATAAAATCCTGTCTGAATCCTTTTTCTGCTTCATTGAGGCAGTTTTTGAGCTTTTCCTTGAGATTTGCAGATGGTGTGAACAAAACAGAAAACCCCACTTCTCGAAACATAGCCCAATCATTCTCATCATTCCCCACTGCCACACTTTCTTCTGGTGAAGAACGGTTGGAAATGATTTTGCGTACCACATCTCCCTTTGATTGAAGGGTAATCAGCAATGATGAATCCAACTGCCCTGTAGCATATCCTTCCTGGATTTCCAGGGTATTACCATAACATTCAGAAATACCCAATCGCTGCCCAAATACTTCTGCAATCTGTTCGATACCATTGGTGATTATGATAGGGTAATACCCTGCTTTTTTTAACTCCTGAATTGTACGTTGTGCTCCCTTTACTATGGGTAATTTCTTCCCCACATCTGTGAACATTGATTGAGGAACACCGGTAAATATGCGTGCTCCTCCCCGCAACATCCATTCCAGCCCAATTTTCCTGTTGGTAGTTCCAGAAAATAATTTTTTAAGTTCTTCTCCTTTTCCAGCCATTTCAGCCAGCTGGATACCATGGGCTTTAGGGGTGAGTACACCATCCATATCAAAGAATATTAATTTCATAATAACAACCCAGCTATATAGTGATGAGTAGGTACCGTGATTAAACATCCACCACAACTAATGTCATGGATTCAGTGACTCCCTGAATGGTTTCTATCTGATGTAACAGTGTTTTGGTGAGTTGGGTCAATCCATCCACGGCGAGATAGATCACCATATCATAGGGACCAGTAATTGCATCGGCTTCAATCACTTCATCTAATTTTCTTACTTCCTCCAGTGCCTGATTCAGCATGCCAATGCGGACTGTGAGAAGAATATATGCATAAAGCATGTGGTCTTTACTGTTTAAAAGTTTATAAATTCTTTCATGTATAGAGTAAATTCATGTAGATTGGCATATATACTTTACACTGCCCAGCACTCCTGCCGCTTCAGTCATACAATCTTTCTCTTTGATTGCCTGGTGAAGCGAAAGGATTTTAATGGGTAAGGAAAGTGTAGCTCTATGATGGTGGAAAAAGATTCCTGCATGTTTTGCGGTTCCTGTGCCAGTGTATGTCCATGTAACGCAATTATAGTTACAGATTACGATATTGTAGTTACCGATGAATGTACTGATTGTAAAACCTGTGTAAAAGCCTGTCCCATGGGGGCGATTCAATGAGAGAGTGTGATGTCCTCATCGTGGGTGCAGGCCCTGCAGGAAGTATGGCAGCCCGTGCAGCTGCTCCACACTGTGATGTGGTGGTACTGGAAAAACGGGCTCAAATTGGAGTACCCAAACAGTGCGCTGAAGGAACGTCTGATATGCTCTTCGATAAACTGAATCTCCCTGTAAATCCAAAATGGATATCCCGACGGATTGAGTTTGCACGATTGATCTCTCCCTCGGGCATAAAAGTGGACCTCAAGGAAGATAGATTTAAACAGCTCAAATTTGGCTATGTACTGGAAAGAAAAAAGTTTGATAAGGGCCTTGCTGAAATAGCTGCTCGCAATGGAGCAGATATGTTCCTTCGTACGCGTTATATCGGATCAAAACGAGAAAATAATCACGTTATTGTCAAAGCACGACAATTCAATACCGATCTCATCTTCAAGGCCAAAATTGTCATAGCAGCTGACGGTATCATGTCCCAGGTGGCCCGGGACCTGGGAATAAATTCTGTCCTGGATGTCCGACACCTGGAATCCTGCTGCCAGTATGAAATGACGGGTGTGGAGCAGGAAGCGTGTATCGAACTCTATTTCGGCAATGAAATAGCTCCCAAAGGGTATGCATGGATATTTCCCAAAGAACATGACACTGCCAATGTCGGTATTGGTATTCTGCCCACAAAAACGCAATACCCTGCAAAATATTTTCTCGATAAATTTGTTTCCTGGTGTGGTCTCCAGGGTAAAATTGTAGAAATCAATGCAGGAGGTGTACCTGTATCGGGTCCATTGAAGAAAACTGTTGCTGACAATCTCATACTGGTGGGAGACGCTGGTCACATGGCCAATCCCATCACCGGGGGAGGTATACACACCGCCATGCTTTCAGGTAATTTCGCAGGTAATACAGCAGTTAAAGCCGTAGAAACCCGGGATGGTTCAGAGAAATTCCTCAACCAATATGAAACCCTGTGGAAAAAAGAATTCGGAAAAGAACTGGACATTTCATTGAAAGGACGATTTATTCTGGAGGAATTCACTGATCAGGATTTTGATGAAACTGCCACATTCATGAATGAAAAGGGAGTAGGTCAACTGGGGGCGATCGATCTTGTTCGATTTGCTATAGGGAAGCATCCTAAATTTGCCCTTAAATTTGCTTCCTTTTTAAAACCTGGATGAACCCTATTTTTCCTTTCTACTTTCACTTTTCTTTTTTCACTGTATTTTCAACGGCTCATGTTTTTTCAGCCTTTTTTCAGAATGTTCATCCTATATGTCAATAAGTATCATGGAGAAGGAATTATTAACCATAAGAATCTAGAAATATGTATTGCTCTGTATTTTTAATAGAAATCTGATAGAAAAAAAAGATATAAAACTATGAATATGCAAAGCCTCATAAAGGTTCTTCAAATGGTATGGTCATGAATGCTGCTGGAATGGTAAAAATTATTCGACCCCTTAACGATATTATGTCTGCATTTGCAGTATTTATTTCTGGAGTGATTTCTGCTGGATGGGCCATGCCCCTCTTCAGTGTACTGGCAGCCTCTGCTGGTACATTTTTTGCTTCAGCAGGTGGAATGGTTATCAATGATTATTTTGATTACGATATCGATTCTGTCAATAAACCCTGCAGGCCTATTCCCAGCGGCAAGATGAGCCGAAAGGGAGCGTTCTGGTTTTCCATAATGCTCTTTCTGGGTGCGGTGGTGTGTGTCTTTTTCACCAATATATACTGTATCCTCCTGGGAATTCCTGCACTTTTTCTTATCGTCCTTTATTCCTGGAAATTAAAAAGGGCATTATTTATTGGAAATGCTGTTGTAGGAATGTTATCGGGATTTGCTCTTCTATTCGGCGGTATCGCCACGAAATCTGTGCATATTGTATCAGTTCTCGCTCTCATTGCATTTTTCGCATCTTTGTCCCGTGAAATGGCCAAAGATATTGAAGATATGGAGGGCGATAAACAAGGAGGGTCAAAATCGATGCCGGTAATTGCAGGAGCAGAACAATCTGCTCAGATAGCTGGAATATTTTTACTGACTGCCATAATATCTTCCTTTTTTCCCTACATTTTTCACATTTTCAATCACTGGTATCTATTATTGGTAACTCCGGTGAATGCAGTAATGATCTATGTTGCCCTGCAATTGCTTACCCAAGACATTGCGAGAATTTCGCTGTGGCAGAAAATTATTAAAGTGGGTATGTATCTTACATTAATAATATTTTTAGTGTCACGGCTCTTCATGTGAAGGTACTAATACTTTCAGTTTCCCCGGTAGTATGTCAACCGTTGCTGGAGTCTGGCCGATGTACTCACCCTCCACATGTATAGAAAGAGATTCATCGGAAATGAGTTCCACATGTTTTCCCCTGAACCATCCTATTCGGGGGTGATTGAGATGGGTGCCTTTATACAGGGTGGGTAGTCGTAATAATGATTCGATTCGTCCAAAATGTCCCACGACAATAATATCAAACAATCCGTCATCCATCTCTGCCCAGGGTGCGATGGTCATGCCGCTGCCTACATATTTTCCAATAGCCACGTCCACGAACATAATTTTTTGATTGATACAGGTTCCATCTATGGTCAATGAAACATCTGCCCCCTTATACGCTGCCATATGCTTGAGAATTCCTAAGAGGTAGGGTATGGTTCCACTGGCTGATTTATTGGTCTGGCTGGTTGTCTTGGATACCAATCCATCGAAGCCCATTCCCGCCACTTCGATAAAATAACGCGTTTCTCCTCCATCATAGGTCAAGGCGCCCACATCCACCGATCGGGTCTGAGAAGAAAAAAGATTACGAGCAGCCTGAACATAATCTGCATATAATCCTGCAGATTTCACAAAATCATTGGCTGTTCCTGTGGGAATTACAGATACAGGGATATCTCTGCCCATGATGCCATTGATAATTTCATTGAGTGTGCCATCTCCTCCCACACACCCGATAACATCTACATGTTCTGCTTGAGAAGCCAGTATGGTGGCATGACCCCTCCTTTTTGTGAACTTGATTTCACAATCATATTCCAGCTTTTCAATGATAGATTCTATTAGAGGCCAGTATTTTTTTGTTTTACCAGCCGCGGGATTTACAATGATAAGAGCTCGCATGATAACTCACTCCTTTCACCACATACCCCGTGCATTTTTATAATTTTCGCTTTATATCTAATCATTACCGATACCGCGGGTAATCAAAATACTATTTGCACAAGAATAGCACCTGGACCATGCTCATATTCCCTTTGAAGAGTCTCATTGTCCACCCAGCTTTTCATCCACTTCTTTAATTTTAGAGTACTATCGATCAGAGAGCTGTGTCATGTGAATGTGAATCATGAGTATTGATCGACATAACTGAGTATTTATCAACACCATAAGACTTATATACATCTCATGTAAATTTATGGTGGTGCAGGAGAGCTATTCTACTGTTATAGCCCTGATTGACCTTTATTGGTGAGAATAACTTCACTGTGAATAGGAATGTGATGATATGGAACTTCCCAAACAGAAGAAGATATATAGTGGACTCGAAACAAAATTTACTGATTTGAAGTCTCTCACCACAGAATTGAAAGAAAAAAATCTCACCGGTCTTCTCAAAATATCCTTCGATGCCTGCGAAGGTATAATTTTTTTTGACGAAGGGTCCATCATCGATGGATATGAGATATTTAAAGACGAGATGCCTGTTAAAGATCGGAAGGGACGGAATACAGTAGAACGATCCCTTGTCGAGAAAGGAAGTATTGATGTATATGAATTACCTAAAAAAATTCTACAGATTTTCATCATGACCCTGCGGGAAAAACCAACCCAGAAACTGCATACCATGTATACTGATTTCAGGAAATTACTCATTTTTCTGGAACAGCGAAATCTCCATGGGACCCTCCAGATCACCACATCCAAAGGAAGGGGATATGTCCTCCTGGATTCAGGGAGACCTGTGGATGTCTTTTTTTGTAATACCTCTGGCAGTGAAGCTCTATCAGAATTGTTGGAGATAGTAGATCATGAATCTGTGGAGATAGATATCTTCTCTAGAGAGGGGAGAATGTCATGAAAGATGAAGGAGCTCACCGAATTGGTCGGTTCATGAGATATAAGGAATGGTGGAATTTCAGTTTTTTTTCACAGCGAGAGAGTCTTGTGTTTTCATATTCAGTCGTCACTTCCAAAATTCGAGATCATCTCACCTGTTCCTTATGGAATTTTAAGAAAGATGAAAAAATTGAACTTGATTTTGATTCTAACATTGAAGCAAAGGAAGGAGCAAGCACTCATTTATTTGCAGAAGGAAATTGGGGCCATTCCTCAGTGTTGGGAAAATTTGAGCACGGTGGATGGGAATTAAAGATCAAAACACCTGAATTTTCAGCCGATCTCTTCTATACGCCGGAGAGTCCCCAGAATCTCATTGAAGCATTCTGGGACAAAAAATTCAAATGTGAGCTGTATGCAAAAAACTCGGTGACGGGGACCCTGGACGCTTTTGGTCGAACCTATGAAATCAATACTCATGGATGCAGAGAACATACCTTCTGTGACTTCCCCCGCAATACGTCCTGGAACTGGGTGCTGGCATTGGCAGAAAAGTATTCAATCGTAATTTCCCGTGGTGATTATTCGGGATATGATTACAAATATGCGGTCATGTACTCAAACGGGCACTGGATGGACCTGGATCCCGATGTGGACCTGGAGGTGGATGAGGAACATATCCTGAAAACCTGCAGCCTTTCTTCATCCGATATAAATTTGAAAGTATATCCTATTAGACATCGGTACCAGCATAAGCAGATTCTCAAGGGATTGCTGGTGGATGCCCATTACTGGGAAATGGCTTCCAGAATTGCAGGATCAGTCATCATCAATCACAAACGGATACCCATCGATACCTTTGGCATCATGACCCGTTCCCGAATGAAATGGTAATTTCTGATGGATTGATTGTCTAGAATCTGGTAAAATGAAAATAATAATGAGAATAAAACCAATTTTGTACGCACAGGGTGACATGTATGAATTACCAGCAGGAAGACCCAAAACTACACAACACAGGAATATGCAACGGATATTGTGGGTATAAAGAATGGTTTCACTATGAAACAGAGGTCCTCATAGATGACGACCCATTAACTATGGTCTTAGGTGGTGTGAAATCCCATCCTGCCTGTGGATGTCTGGGATGGCTTTCATTCCGCGGTACCCAGTATTCTCTGGCAGGAAATCCAGCAGATCTATCCCATAAAGGCTTCTATGTGCTCAATACTCATGGACGGATTCACTCATATCCTCATTCATATACGCTGACCTATGCTACAGGGTCCACTGGATCTGTGGAAGGTACATTTCCGTCTTATGCCCTCTCTCTCGCCACACCTCAACTGGATCTGAAGGTGACCATGAACATCAACACACCGCAAAAATCAATCGCTTCTCGAACCCTTTCTCCCTGGTTGAGTGGGGGGTGGTTTCATTCTGGAGATGTTTCAGTAATCCTTGAAGGAGACATATCAGGGGAGTCTGTATCCTCCCATGACAGGAGAAATCGTGGGTGGTATGAGAGAAACTGGTCAAAGCTTCCTGTTTTTTGGCCCTCGGAATGGTTCTTCATGATGATCCATCTGGATAATGGTGCAGTTCTGGATCTTTACCGGATAACATCCCTGAAAATTCCTGTACATTTCTTTGATGAATGCTGGATCTACACAGATGAAACCTTTATTCCCTTTCCCTCCTATGGTGCCCATATCCCTTCCTCACTGTATGAAGCACTCAGAAAAAAAGACTACCCATCTGTATTAAAAAATGAAATAACAGCCCAGGGTACCCATGAAACTCATTCCCATAACGATTCCTTTTCTCTCACTGCAACTATTACAGATTTCAGACAGTATACAGTACACACGTATTATTCCCACATTGCATGGTCAAATTTTTTCATTCGAACTACAGGCAAAGCACTGGTACAGGGGACCCCCATGGATATGTCAGGACAGGGTATAGTAGAATTGTGCCAGGTGAAATACTGGTGGCTGTAATATCACGTACCAGGAACATGGACACATACAGGGAAAGACTCCTGAGAACCCATATCCCATGACACTGTTACCTGCCCTATTTTCTCTGAAGATTCATCTCTCGCTCTGATCTGTAATTCTGCTGAATCTGAGTAGAGAATCCCCTGTCCTCGATCATGAGCCTCGCAGACCAGTATCAATCCTTTCTCACACTTTTTCAGATTATATTTCCATCCCAGGGGTGTTTTTTTGACCTCCATATCTCCATCATACCCTGTGTAGATAGTTATTCTGGTCAGTGAACAGTTCTCACATCGATTTGATATCTGCCAGGTGAATTCCCTGCGAGATTTCAATCCTGTGCTCCCCTGGCTCAGAATGTCAAATCCCCTTCCCTGCTGAATTTCTCCAAAAGAGAGTCGGGCTTCCTCACGGATGTCTCCTATCTGTGATTCTCTGTGGGTTACCGAGAGAGGGGGTTCACAGGAGAGTATATAATACCCGGGCTTGGCCAGTTGGATGTATTCAGATCCCCCTTCCTCATTTTTCATGCCTATGGGTCCTGAAGCTGGAGCATTGCAGAAGAGAGGACCTGGAGAAAGTTCTGAGAGGTTCTTTCTCAATATTACATGGTCGCCTTCTATCTGAAAGAGGGCCTGTCGGTGAGCGTGTCCGGTGAGGATGATATCTATACCCCGTTCCGGTATGGCATGGAAATCATTATCCCTCCCATAGGCAGCATTTCCGAGACACAAACGGATAAATTCAGTTCTTCTCAATCGAAAGGTGCCATCTACCAGGTCTTTTTCCTCATCATAGGAGTCCAGTAAGGTACTATCATAGAAAATATGTGTAGATGCAGTACCAGAAAGATCTGCATCACCCATTTCGGGGAAAGGATTGAAAACTGAAGGGTGTAAAGCCACCACAGAAATGATGTCTTCTTTTCCTCTCCTTCTTCGTTTCACTACTGTTTTGTGCCAGTCTGTGAGCATCTCCCATTGCGTCTTGGAGATGACTCTCCTGGCCCAGGGGGTTCGTCGTTCATGATCTTCCCAGCGTCTCCAGTCCAGCATCATGAACATCATGCTTCCATAGGAGACCTGATAGTCCAATAACGGATTAATCACCAGAGAATACCACTGCACTGACTGGGGTGCGGTGATGAGATGGTTTTCTAACACATGTAGAGCATGGGGGTCTTCATGGAGGGTATTCATCTCTCCTCTGGTGAGGTTCACAGTGGGTGCCATGTTAAAAAATTCTCTAATTCTCCTGGAAAATAGCTGAGGATGAGGTGCATATGGATTCATCCGATAATCATGATTTCCCAGTATGGTAAAAACAGGTTTTTTGTAGGTGTGCAGAAGGATTTCATAAAAAAGGAGCCAGTTCCTGTTGAAATAATAATCCCTGGAAAAATCATTTTCTCCTTCTGCATTATCATATCCCCTGTTATAATCAGTGATGTCTCCTGTATGAATGATCATATCCACATGGTCATCATCTGCAATACAGGAGAGTATGTGTTGAAAGTGATCAATATAATTGGAAAATGCACCTGGTTTCTCCCCCGAAAGCGAAGATGCTTCCCATACATTCTCGTAATTTGCATCCCACCTTTCCTCCAGCATCCACATTCGTGCTGCCAGATGACTGTCTGATAGGTGAGCAATATTGAGATATGGTTTTTTTCCTACATAAAAAGGATGGTGAAGCTCTACAGGATCGTTGGTGAAAAATCGACACCTGGTACATCCATCCGGAGGTAAGGGAGCCGGAGAATAGGAAGGAGGTGTTATCCTTCCGATACTATCTGAAATGGAGGGAGAATGTAAGTTATGTAATTCGTAAAGCCCTTTTTTCATGGAGGTGGCAATCCGTATTTTCATCAGATATTTCAATCCTTTTTTTCTATATGCAGAAAGCACATATGGTGATACATGATACCATGAGGGTGAAAAGGGGAGAATTTCAAAATCCTGGCTGTCAAATCCCTGTTCTCTTTTTCCCTTCCATGAGGTATAGGTGAGATGGGAAAGTTCATGGTGAATCTTTCTGCTTGTAGCCAGCACCAGTACATCTAAAGCTCCCTCTTTCTGGAGCAGAGCGGGACACCCCAGACTGGGAGTAAGGATGATAAACGTCATAGTCTCTTTTCACCTCTCAATGTTTCCAGCAGGGCAAGCACTGAATAGGATGCGCGGGTAATGCCCATACTTTTTTTGACCGTATCTGTGCCCACCGCATATATATGGGGGATGGGTGTAGTTATAGGGGGAAAAGGTGCAGTGGTCCAGGCAGCCTTATCGGGTTGCAGTATCTGATAATGAAGCATATCTATATCCAGGTCAGGAAATACCTGCATGACAGCATCCACTGCCTTCTGGGGATGGATAAAGGGAAAAGCACATCCCAGGAGCTGACAGCCTTCAGGAGCCAGGGATTGATCATATAGTGAGGTCGGCACCATCCAGCAGGGGGGATCTGTATCCACCCATATCTCTGAACCTCTCCTGGTGACCACTTCATCCCGGGTACCAATCCACAGGGTGAGGGATCGAGATGTTTCCAGATTGTCTGTCATATTCCTGTATTCTGCAGGAAGGTTCACCAATGAGGAGAGGGTTTTCATCATTCCTGAGTAGACAATCAGGTCATAAGGATAGTCTGTTTCTGACGTGAATACGTGTTTGCGGTCAGGATCGATGGAAATCACTTCCTGCTGTATAATTTCACCTTTAAAACTTTTTACGAGAGAATCTGTTATGGTCTGTATTCCTCCCCGGGGATAAAATTGGTCATGTCTGGATCCCTGGTTGAAGAGATTAAAAATTTTTTTCACGGTATTATCTGTTACCCCATCCTTTACCTGTTGAGAATCCCAGAATCGCTGTATGGGAACTCTATCCATGGGCACACCTGCTAGAAAATAACAGAGCGCATCCACCAGCTTTCCGGCAGATGAAGTGAGATCATATTGAGCGATAAATTCAGCCACCGAAATGGATTTATCCCTCAGCAGAATTCCATCCATGATGCATCTGAGCAGGAGAAATCTGTCTTTTCTGGTAAGTGGTTCAAATCGGGCAATATCTTTTAATGCCCATGGAAATTGGTAATACCCATCATTAATCCTGAGATAATAGGTACCATGAGGGATGAACACAGGGTTAGTATCCACATATGCATCCATGAGCTGTCGTAATGGTCCTGAAGTCAATCGGGTGATGATATGAGGACCGGTATCCACAATGTATTCTCCCGAGTCACCTTCAACAGAATACGATCTGACAACATTGCCCAGATGGCCTTTTTCAAATAGCAGGACTCGTTTACCCTCTCGAGAAAGGGCACATGCCGATAAGAGACCACTTATCCCTCCGCCAATGACAATGACCCTGTCCATATATTAGGAGGATTGTACCAGTATATATTGTTTCTGATTCTACATAACACAACAATCAATAGATGATAAAGTGATGATGGAGAGGGCGAGACACACTTATTTTCAACCCTCTTTTTCATTGGTAATACATTTATGCCTATGTTCAAAAAAAAAACTCCTGTACCGGGTGATATTGTATGTATATATGCAACATCTATAAATACTGAGAACCTGTACTCACTGTGTGGTACCATGATAGAATTGATACTTGTCGGATTTATTCTGCTCATATTTGGGATTACAGCCCTGTTTGTGCCGAATCTCATCAAAATCATTAACATCCCCTTACCAGTGAATGACAAGGTGAAACCCATACTGCTGATCATAGTGAGCATTGCCCTCATGACGTATGGCTATTTCAGCAATTGAAATTGAAAATGAAAAGAAAAGGGAGAATTTTTAATCATCTGGCATGTTAAAAAAAATCACAAGGTGAGACCTTATACTGTTGATACATATTTGAGAAATGCCCTGACTATCTCCATCCCATATCCTTCCTGAATTAAATGACCTGTTTTTATCTGTCTGAGAAGGTACTGTGGATCCAGGTAAAAGGAGAGATATCCCTCTTTGAGAAGTGATACCAGTTGATGTTCGAGAATGCCATCAATATGCATGACTGGATATGTTCCATCATAGAGATTCCAGTCGTGGGTGGTGATCCACCCCTGTTCCTGGGCCTGTGTAAAGAGCCGGGTGCCTGGAAAGGGTGTCAGAATACTCAATTGCATTCTATCAAGCTCCAGGTGCTTGGCATAGGCAATGGTTTCTCGCACATTCTGTAGTGTTTCCCCTGGATAGCCAATCATTAAAGACCCACACACCCTCAATCCATGTCGATGGGTCGCATATACTGCTTTTTCTATCTGGTTGAGGGTTATCTGCTTATCGATGCTGTTGAGAAATTTTTGGTTTCCCGATTCAATGCCAAAAAAAACTTCAGTACACCCTGATGTCTTTAAATCATGGGCCAGTTTATTATCAAAGGTATCCACCCGTGATTCACATTTGAATGATATGTGGATTTTTTTCTTTTTCAGTAAGGCAAGAAAGTGTTCAATGCGGGGTTTATGGGCAGTGAATGTATCATCATAATATCTCAGTATCATGTTATGTATTCCCTGAAACTGAGAGAGGACAGCTTCCAGATGGGAAATCATGGTCTCAGGGTGTTGAGAAACCCAGTGCCTTCCCCATATATGGGAGGAAGCACACATTGAGCAGCGAAAGGGACATCCTCTGCTGGAAATAAGGAGCACATCTTTCCGATATCTATCCAGATCCTCCAAAAGATAATAAGCAGGAGGGGGAAAGGTGTTGTACTCTTGTGATGACAGGGTCTCTGGAGGTAAAGAATACAGTGCCCCTCCTTTCCTGAATGCTATTCCCGGAATAGTCTTGAGAGGGTGGCCGTCTGCCAGTGCACGGAGAGGCAGTTCTCCTGCTCCCCGTATTACAATATCAAACTCTCCCTCTATGGGCGGTTCTTCATATCTGAAGGTCATATGAGGTCCTCCTCCCACCACAATGATGTGAGGATCCATGACCTTGACCATATGAGCTATGGCAAACGCCTGAAAAATCTGGGAGGTGGTGGCTGTCACGCCCACTATGTGAGGAGAAAAAGACGCAATTTCCTTCTTCATCTCAGAGAGCGTTTCAGCTTCACTGATGAATACTGATATTCCATGCATATCAAGATACGAACCTAGATAGAGGAGAGGAAGTATTGGAACATTCCTCGACATTATTTCCAGTGTTTTCTGAATGCGTGTTTTTCTGAAATCGGGAGGAGAGCAGAGAAAAATTCTCAATGGTTGATCTCTCTGATAATGTTGTAGTAATTGCTCTATACGGCCCATGTCCAGCTTTTTTTCGAAAGCTGAATCCATGGAGATTACGCACAATAAGCATTAATAAACATATGTATGAGATGTAATCTCACCTGGAAAAAGAGACTACTCAGAGAGGGCTTTTTTCACTGCTTCTGCATGGATTTTTCCTGCAGTGTGAATAGAACCAGAAGGTCCTCCCGAAGACTGACAGTGATACTGGGTGAGAAGCCCTGCCTTGGTATATGATTCATCTACTGGGATTCCTACCAGGTGCTCTGCTACAAAATTTGCTGCACCACAGCGGGTGTGAGTAATCACTGTGATATCTGTTATGACACGGTCTTTGACTTCTATATGGAAGGCTGGAGTTCCGAATTCTTTTCTAAACTCGGATAAAATTGAATTTTTAAAGGGAGGGATAATACAGCAGGGATTCAACACTCCCACCAGCAGGTTACCATATACATGATATCCAGGAGGGAGGGGTGCGTGATCATGCGGCATGAGCAGCACCTTTTCTGTGGATGACGATTTCAACTGTTCCACAAGGAAATAATTGATATCTGGATGCAGCGTATAGGAGAGAATCACATCTATATCATTCATCTCTGGGAGAGAGATATCTTCTTCATCCATGAGGGGAGGGAGATCTCCCGAGATCTCCCATACTCTGTGCAGTCGATTTGTCCTGCCGAAACGCTCCAGAGCTTCCTTCACCTTTGCTGAACTCACTGACCTGATAATGAGGAGGATCCTGTTCATTGCTCTCCTTTCTTTCCTCAGTTTAAATGATTACCTCCTCTCCTACCATACCCAGGTATATGGACTGTATATGCTCTCTTCCATGCAATAATTATATGAGTAATATGAAAAATACTCCTTTAATCTCATGAAAACAGACTATGTAAGGGGAAAACTATATAAAGGAGAAGATTGAAGTGACTTTGCCCAAGACAAACCTCAGTCTCTCATCCGTTTGGGGTCGTGCTGAAAGGTATAGCGTGTTTTCTTCTTACGACCCCTTTCTTTTTTATACAACTTTTTTTCATGTGATTACAGTGAATTTTCAAACCAGAGAGTCGTACCCTCCATATGGTCAGAATTTTTTCATTTTCCAGAGCATTGCCAGTAACACCACAATAAAAAGAATGATTCCCCCCCTGAACACCCAGGATGTCCAGAGAAATGCCTTTGGCTGTGGTGGTTCTGTATCTGGGAGAGTGGGTTCCTCTCCTTCAATGTCCTGTGCATATCCTGTGAGAGGGACAAATCGTACACTGGTCAGATGAGTGGTATAGAGTTGATCTCCCTGCTTTTCCACCACAGTCAGGGTTTGATAGTAGAGGGGATTTCCCAGGGGAAGGATGAGTCTCCCTCCATCGGCAAGTTGCTGGATAAGAGGGGGAGGAATATGATCCACCGCTGCTGTGATGATGATGGCATCATAGGGATGGTGTTCTTCCCAGCCAAAGTACCCGTCTGCGTTCTTCACAGCGACAGAATCATACCCGCATTCCCTGAGAACAGTTTCTGCCTGAACAGCGAGTTCTGGTACGATTTCTATGGTATATACCTGTTCAACAATGGAAGCCAGGACTGCAGCCTGGTATCCTGAACCAGTACCCACTTCCAGTGCTTTTTCCGTACTCCTCAGGTGAAGGTGTTCTGTCATCAATGCCACCACATAGGGTTGAGATATGGTTTGGCCATACCCGATAGGCAGGGGATAGTCAGCATATGCTTCATTCCGTAATTCTTCCGGTACAAACAGGTGCCGGGGAACATTCATCATAGCATCCAATGTGTCAGGATCCGTAATTCCCCTGCCTTCTATCTGAATCTCAACCATTTTTCTCCGTTCTGCAGCAAAATCATTCTGAACCACACTGCCCCATAAAACTCCCATACATAATCCAATGAGAATCAGATTCCTCATACAGGATATGGAATCTTCATCTTTATGAATTTTTTCCTGAAAAGTAACTGCCCAATTCTTTATAATAGCACGATGTAATGAGTGACAATGACCACTGTGGCAGTGCTTCCTGGAGATGGAATCGGACCTGCTGTCATAGCAGAAACGGTGAAGGTGTTAGAAGTTGCTGCTCCCTGCATCGAATTTGTGACCATTCCGGTGGGTCTTGCATCCCTGCATACATATGGAGAAGCTCTCACCTCTGAACATCTGGAGCTCTGTGCATCCTGCGATGCCATTCTATTTGGTGCAGTAGGAGATAACGGGGACAGATGTCGTCCTTCAGATTCTCTTGGAAAATTAAGACATGTACTCGACCTATATGCCAATTTAAGACCTATTACATTCTATTCTCAGCCTTTATGCCGGGTAAAGGACATTTCCTCCTTCGATATTCTCATGGTGAGAGAACTGTCCTCAGGGATCTATTTCGGTGAACAGGAGAAAACGAGGGAATCTGCGTCAGATGTTATGAAGTATACCAGAGCCGAAATTGAACGGGTAGCCCGTGTTGCTTTTTCCCATGCAGAATGCCGGAGAAAAAGAGTGACCAGTGTTGATAAGGCAAATGTACTTACCTGTTCACAATTATGGCGGGAAACAGTATCAACTCTCGCATCCAGATATTCTATTGATCTATCTCATGAACTGGTGGATGCTTTTTCCATGCGGGCACTGCTTTTCCCGCAGGAATTCGATGTAGTACTCACTGCCAACCTCTTCGGGGATATCCTCAGTGACACCCTGTCTGTTCTATCTGGTTCCATTGGCCTGCTTCCCTCTGCCAGCTATAATGTAGAGAAGGGCTATGCGCTCTTTGAACCGGTCCATGGCTCTGCTCCCGAGCTAGAAAGCCACCTCCCCAATCCACTGGGAGCAATTCTCTCAGGAGCCATGATGCTTGAATATCTGGGGATGAACAATGAGAACATTGCAATAAAACAGGCAGTACACCGGGTAATAGAGAAAGGGTTTCATACTTTTGATATGTATGGAGAACCAGAAAAAGAGGTGACCACCCAAAAAATGGGAGATTTAATGGTGGCTGAACTGAACCTGGCAGAATAATCTCCGAACTTTTTCCTATTCAAAAAATCGCATGAGTCTGTGATCCACCTGATATGTTTCCAGTTCCCGTTCTATGAGGGAGAGCTGTTTTCCATCCAGGGAGACAGGATCCAGAGGGATGATGAGAATCGCTCCATTCAGGATGATATGGTCGCTCAGTGATTGAAGAAATTTCAGTGTTTCTTCAAATGTATTCTGTAAAATAAGGTATTCCATTCCGTCGAGCAGTACTGTTGCTCCTTTATTGGTACTCACAAAATCATGTACTAAATATTCTAATTTATCCAGAGAGGAGGGATCAATACTGGAATCAGTTTTTTCATAACTCAACCACAGGATATGTGAATCATTTAATGGATACTTTTTTAAAATTTTTTCAGGGTACACCCGGGAAATAATCATTCCTTTTCTGTTTTTTTTGTCTTTTATCTTTAAATAGGATGCATAAGCAGTCGCTGCATCTTTTGTTTTAAGAACCAGGCATGTACCCAGATCATCCATGACATCCAGGGGGAGATCTCTTCTTCCTCTCACCATGAAAAAGAGGATTACCACTATCATTACCACTACTGCAATGATAAGTATCCCTCCTGCCAGTATGATTCCTGACATGAAACTCACTCTGTATTTGTCTCTCTGATATTTAAATTCTCTCCATACCCCCTTCATTTCAGGAGATTTTTACACATTCACAGATACATTCAGCATGGTCTTCAGAGAGTGGTAGGAGTGAGAATATTATATACATTTTCTTCAACCAGGCTGGTCATCCAAAGACTTTTAAAACTTTATGGAGAATACGAAAGAAATTGAGGTGAGATGTTATGAAAAAGTTGTACATCCGTGATTTGAAGGAAAAAACCAATGAAAAAGTGGAGTTAACAGCCTGGGTTCATAGAAAACGGAGCCATGGAAACCTCCTGTTCCTGGTGCTGAGAGATTCCACAGGAATTGTTCAAGCATCTTTCAAGAAAGACCGGTGTGAGGAGAGTTCCTTCAATACTGCCTGCGACATATCACTGGAATCAGTAGCCACCGTGACAGGTATTGTCCGTGAAGATAAAAGAGCTCCCACTGGAATTGAAATCAGGGTGGACAACTTCAATAGCCTCTATCCTGCTGAGGTATTTCCACTCCAGGAAGATACAGGAACAGATGTTCTCCTGGATTACCGGCATCTGCACCTGAGAAGTACCCGCTTGTCGACCATCATGAAGGCACGCTCCTATCTTACTACCTATCTCAGGGAATTTTTTGAGAAGGAAGGATTCTGGGAAGTATGGCCCCCCATTTTCACTGTTGCTGGAGTAGAAGG
>Ga0180438_10002584_pt1 | contig 29145 bp, 30 predicted proteins | sample SS_ome_12_FD_132455 | JGI IMG/M metagenome (GOLD analysis project Ga0180438, IMG submission 132455) | Hypersaline lake sediment archaeal communities from the Salton Sea, California, USA - SS_3_D_2 metaG | ecosystem: Environmental > Aquatic > Non-marine Saline and Alkaline > Hypersaline >...
CCCTATAAAGACCTTGTTTTCATCGGCTTGATAGGCCTTCTGGATCCTCCCCGGAGCGATGTCCAGCATGCCCTCCATAAGTGCCTGGAAGCAGGTGTCAGAGTTGTCATGGTCACCGGTGACCAGTTCAAAACGGCTCAAGCGGTTGCCGGATCGCTTCGCCTTTTTGACGAGGATAGGGATGAGGTCATTCACAGCCATGAGATCAAAGCATGTGATGATTTATCCGAAGATGAGCGAAAGCGTTTGACCGAAGCCTCTGTATTCGTGAGGGTCAGTCCCAGGCAGAAACTCGATCTGATCGATATCCACCAGAAGAATGGATCGATCGTGGCCATGACCGGTGACGGAGTCAATGATGCGCCGGCCTTGAAAAAGGCGGATATCGGAGTGGCCATGGGAAAGAGGGGGACGCAAGTCGCTCAGCAGGCTGCTGATATGGTTCTTAAAGACGATGCATTTTCCACTATCGTGAGCGCTATCTCTCAGGGGAGGGTGATATTCGAAAACATCCGGAAATTCATCACGTATTTACTTTCTTGCAATGCTGGATCGCTCTTGAGCGTAACGTTCGCTTCACTTCTAAATTTCCCTCTTCCGGTGCTCCCGCTCCAGATACTGTTCCTCAATTTGGTAACCGATGTCTTTCCCGCTATCGCTTTGGGATTGGGCGAAGCTGATCCTGAGATCATGAAAAGGCCGCCCCGGAAGCGCGATGAACCCTTAATAGCGAGATTCCATTGGACCTTTATCGGGCTAATAGGGCTAGCGATTTCTTTTAGCGTTCTCGGAGCGATGACCGTTGCCCTTAAAAAGCTCGAGGTTTCGACTTCCCAGGCTGTCACCGTTTCCTTTCTAACCCTTGGATTTGCTAGAGTCTGGAATGTTTTCAATATGCGTGATGGGCATTCGCATCTTTTAAAAAATGACGTTACTCGCAATCCCTTCATCTATGGATCTTTGGCCATCTGTATCGGCTTGCTTTTATCGGCTGTCTATGTCCCCGGTCTCGCAGGGGTGTTGAGGGTGATGAGACCGACCGGGGGAGAATGGGCCTTGATAGCGGGGATGAGCCTTATTCCTCTTGTCATCGGCCAAACAGCCAAATCGATGAGGGGAAATAATTTTTTTAAAGGATCATGTGACACAAAGGAGGTATGATTATGTGGATATTCAGATATTTTTTTCCGGGTGCCTTTGCGATAGCCTTAGGTATTTTTGTCGCTCAAAATCTCGATCAAAAGACAGAGATCCAATTTCTGTTCTGGAGAGTTCATGATGTTCCTATCGTTTTGATAGCTGCCATTGCATTTGTCATCGGATTTCTTGTCCGCTTCTATGTCATTTTGGTTAACTTGTTAGAAAGAAGACGTTTGGAACAGGCAACACATAGAATCATTGCCGCTCGAAAAACCGAACAGGATTTGAACACAAGAAGGAACTACCTGAAAGATATCGAAGAAGTAGCAGAGGAAAGAATGAAAAAGAGCATCGAAGATAAAAAGCCAATGGGATCGAAGAAGAAGAGTCAGAATGGGGCAATATAAAATGGATTCCATAAGAAAAACCGATTTGAAAAACTTGATGGGAATTAAAAAAAGTTGGTGCGTGTCCCTGTATATGCCGATCCGGAAAGCTGGAAGGGAGAAGAGGCAGAATCCGATTCTTTTTAAGAATTTACTCAAGAAAGCGGAAGATCAGTTAACCCAGGCAGGAATGTCGGAAAAAGAAAAGATAAAATTGCTTAAACCTGCTCAAAAAATTCTTGGGGATCCTTCTTTCTGGCAGTATCAGAGCGAAGGATTGGCCGTGTTTATCTCTTCGGCATTATTTCTCGTTTACCGCCTTCCAGAAAGATTCGAAGAGCTGGTATCCGTGGCAAGGCGCTTTCATCTCAAACCTCTATTGCTTTTGTTGAGCAGGGGAAGACACTACTATGTGCTCGCTTTAAGCCAAAATGAGGTGAGGCTTTTTCGTGGAACACGGTATGGCATAAATAACGTCAATCTGGAACACGTTCCCGGAAGCCTGAAAGAAGCGTTAAAATACGATGAGCCCGAAACACAACTTCAATTCCACACCCAAACCCGGCAGGGGAGGGGGGGGAGGAGGGCAGCCGTCTTTCATGGCCACGGTGCGGGCCTTGATGATAAAAAAGGGGATTTGCTTCATTATTTCCAGAAAATCGATAAAGGATTACAGGATATTTTGGGCAACGAGGATGCCCCGTTGGTCTTGGCTTCGGTCGATTATTATTGGCCGATTTTCAAAGAAGCCAGTTCTTATCCTCATTTGCTTGAGGAGGGGATCAAGGGAAATCCTGAAGATATCGATGAGAATGAAATGCGAGAGCGCGCATGGAAAATTGTCCAGCCGGTTGTTGCCGAAGAACAAAACGAAGCTCTCTCCGGATTCAGAAAATATGAAGCTGAAGGGAAGACATCGACAGACTTGGAGAACATCGTGCCCGCTGCACACCAGGGGAAGGTCGCCGTATTGTTCGTCGCCTTAGGGATACAGAAATGGGGGGTGTATCAGCCCAGAAAGAACAGGGTGCTCTTGCAAGAAAAAGCCCGCGCCGCAAATCAAGACTTGCTCGACCTGGCAGCGGTTCATACTTTTTTGCATGGGGGAAAGGTATTTCCCCTGGTTCCTGAAAAAATGCCTTCCCAAGTGCCCGTCGCTGCGATATTCCGGTATTGATGAGGCCCCGCTCATTCCGGTTCGATAAAACAATGTCTTGTTAAACAGGACTGGTTCATTTTACTGTTGTGGTTCAGGGTTCGCTCCGATCACACTTTCCCCAGAAAGACCTGCGAAAATGAGAGTGGGGAGATTTGGCATGATTTTTGTATTTGTGATAGGCGGGAAATGGTCTTTAATGAAAAAAATGGAGGTTTCGATGAACGATAAGGAAAAAAACATGAAGAGTTATTTCGTGCTTTCAGCGGTCTTTCTGATTTTTGCCCTTTTGGTTTTCGTATCATGCGGCAGGCAGGAAGCCGTAGAAGAACAAATCCAGGTGCCCTCTGAGTCCCAAGAAAAAATACAGCAGCTTGAAAAAGAACTGACCGAAAAAGAAGAGGTGATCACAGAACTGGAGGAAAAAAATGCCCATCTTGAAAGCCTGCTGCCTTTGCCCCGTGAGGTGCAGAAAGGAGATAGCCACTGGGAGATCGCATATGATTACCTGACTCAAGAAAAGGGGCTGCCAGCCGAAGAAGCGGCAAACAGACTGTCTGATGCACTCCTCTTTCATCCCGTGATGGTTGGGTTCAAGGTTTGGAATTATTTTTCCGACGGCAACTTCGGAAGTTTTATCACGCAAGGCACAGCATCAATCTCGCCTGGGACAGTCATGAGGCTCGAAAAGAAAGCGGCAAAAGAGGAGAAAATGGGACTGGAGAACCAAATAGCCGGTTTGCAAAAGACGAAAGAAGATCTTTTCGAGAAGGCGGAAAAAATGGAAAGGAGCTTTCAGGCCGAGAAGAAGAAGTTGGACAATCGAATCAGTTCGCTTGAAGAGGATTTGAATGAGTCTGGGGCAAAAGTACAGGAACTCGAAACAAAACTCAACTCGGTTTATTACTTTGCCGATTCGAGAAGGGAGCTCAAAGATCGGAATAAGATCAAGGGCACTTTTCTTGGCATTTGCGGCACAAGGATCGACGATGTGACTTTCGCCGATTTTTCGAACAGCATTGACCTTCGGGAGACAGACAGCATCACGGTCGACGCTTCTGAAGCTGGCCTTTCACAGATCAAAAAGGTCGGAATTCTGCCTGAGCATCTTGAAGAGGGCGAGGATTACAGGGTGGAAATGTCAGGCGACCGTCGGTCCGCACGCGTGGTTCTGTTGGATAAGGACAAATTTCGGATGGCTCGCCTTATCCTGTATTTGAAATGAGGGAGAAAAATGCCGCAGCAGTGGAGTTTTATACGAGAGAAAAAAAACAAAGATATAGTTCTGGAGGGAACAAATGCTAAGAAGTCTAAAAGAAATTTTTGGATATAAAATACGCGCAACCGATGGGAATATCGGCAATGTGCATGATTTCTTTTTCGATGACGAGATCTGGGCTATCAGATACGTCGTCGTGGATACAGGGACCTGGCTGTCTGGCCGGAAAGTTCTGCTGGTCCCTTCTGTCGTCGAACAGCCCGAATGGGAAAGGCGCCTGCTCCCTGTGGACCTGAGGAAAAAGCAGGTAGAGGAGAGCCCTGAAATGGATACGGATAAACCCGTCTCGCGTCAGGCTGAGATTGATTTGCATGAACACTATGATTGGTCGCCCTATTGGCTTATCCCCCCGCACGGGCTCGCCCCGCCCATTACTCCTGCAAAGGGAAAAGATGAGGAAGAGGAGAAAGAGAAAAAACAAGAGGGGGAGAGAATGGATTCTCACCTCAGGAGTGTCAAGGAGGTGATGGGATATCACATCCAGGCTCTCGACGGTGAGGTGGGTCATGTCGAGGAGTTCATCGCCGATGACTCAAAATGGTTCATAAGGTATATGGTCGTGGATACACGAAATTGGCTACCCGGAAAAAAAGTGCTGATCCCGCCGGATTGGATTGAGCGGGTGAGCTGGGAGGACAGGAAGGTTTCTATCGATCTGCCCAGGGAATTGATCAAAAACAGCCCAGAGTACAATCCAGCTGCTCCAGTCAACCGCCGGTATGAAGAACGGCTTTACGATTACTATGGAAGGCCGAAGTATTGGGATTAAAACCCGCCTGAAGACTTGCCCATGAATATTTTCTCCCAAAATTTAGGACCCGCTGGGACGACGGCGTTCATTTTAGCAGGGGCGATTCTTTTAGGATCGGTCCTTCACATCGTCCTCTTTTTAGTCTTGAAAAAGATCGCCGAAAGCACGGAGACCGCTCTGGACAATCTTCTCATTACCAGGATCCGTGGTTCTTTTTTGGTCTTGCTTCCCCTTTTATCCGTATCCCTGAGCGTGTCTTTGTTCCAAGAGGTGATGCCAGAAGGGGCCCTTTCGGTCATCCACCCTATCGTGCATTTGCTGCTCATCGTTTCCATCGCATGGGTGTTCATCGGGCTGATCAACTATCTTCAGGACACTTTGCTTCGCCGGTATCAGTTGGAGGTCAAAAATAACCTTCAAGCCAGGCGCATGCATACCCAGATAAGCATCATAAAAAAAATTATCACTGTCTTCATTATCCTTCTGGCTTTTGTCGCTATTCTCATGCAATTCGAGGCCCTTCGTTCCATCGGGACAGGAATTCTAGCATCCGCTGGTTTGGTGGGTATCATAGTAGGATTTGCGGCACAGAAGACGATCGGGAATCTTCTGGCCGGGATCCAACTGGCTTTCACCCAGCCCATAAGAATCGATGATGTGATCGTGGTGGAAGGGGAATGGGGGAGAATAGAAGAGATCACGTTGACCTATGTGGTGGTCAGGATTTGGGATCAGCGGCGCCTCATCTTGCCCATAAGTTATTTCATCGAAAAACCGTTCCAAAATTGGACCAGGGAATCGTCGGAAATCCTGGGAACAGTGTATGTGTCCGTGGATTATAACACACCTGTCGAGGCGGTCCGGGACCAGCTCGAAAAGATCGTGAAAGAGTCACAAAACTGGGATGGGAAAGTCTGCAGGCTGCAAGTGACGGATACGACAGATAAAGCGATGCAGCTTAGGGCTTTGGTGAGCGCGTCGAACTCGGGTGCCGCCTGGGAACTGCGCTGCGAAATCCGTGAGAAACTGAATGAATTTTTGAGTGCGAATTATCCCGATTGCCTGCCGAGATTGAGGACCTCGATCCATCCGGCGGAATTGAAAAAAGCATCGATCGTGACGAGGGAAGAAAATGAATAATATTTTGAGTTAAGGAGATAGATAATGATGATCAAGCACAAACAAGGCAAAGATGGCTGGTCTTTCATCATCGCCGTCCTCATCGTAGGTTTTATCGGCGGGATTTCCCTTGCGTCTAGCCTGGGATGCGTCTCAGGGGAGGAACAAAACACGGAAGAAAAAGCTATGTTCGAGGCCACCGGGGCAAAAGCGAAGACCGATGATCTGGTCGATCGGATGAGCATGGCCTTCGAGACAGCTTCATCCCGTGTGAGCCCTTCTGTTGTATCCATCATAGCCGAACAGGAAGTGCAAATCAGGAGGTTCGGATTCCCCGATGATGCATTCAGGGATTTTTTTGGAGAGGATTTTTTCGAACGCTTTTTCGGAGTCCCCCAGCCCCCGCAAAATGAGAAACGGACAATCAGGAGTTTAGGGTCAGGTGTTATCGTGACAGAGGACGGATTTATCCTGACAAACAATCATGTGATAGAGAAAGCGGAGAAGCTTTTGGTGCTCATCGGAGACGATAAACGATACGAAGCAGAGGTGGTCGGGAGCGATCCTCCGACTGATGTGGCCGTTATCAAAATCGAAGATGGCACGCAGATCAAGAACATGGTGGCCCAAACGGATCCGGGAACCTCTGTGAAAACGATCATCATCAGAGACGGGCAAAAAAAAGAGGTCACCCTCAAATTGACTGAAAGACAGGAAGATGAAAGACAAGACACGAAAAAAAAGGCGCCGGAAGGAAAATCGTCCAGCCGAAATTTGGGGCTTGTCATCCAGACATTGACTCCCGACATCGCGCATCAGCTTGGCTTCGAAAACGAAAAAGGAGTCGTGATCACCCAAGTTTTTGCGGGAAGCCCAGCCTCTGAAGCAGGCTTGAGACGCGGTGATTTGATCCAAGAGGTGAACCGCCGGGCTATCGAGTCGGAGACGGAATTCGAGGGTGCGATCGAGACGCTGAAAAGTGGGGATGTCCTTGCACTTCTAGTGCGAAGAGGTCAGAACACGTTCTTCGTGACGATCGAGGTGCCGGAAGAATAAAATGCCATCGGCACTCGATAAAATCTCACACCGTATTGCCAAATTTAAAAAGGAGGTAAATTCATGGCTATTGTAAGATGGGATCCCTTCAGGGACATGGTGACTCTAAGGGATAGGATGAACAGGCTTTTCGATGAGGCCTTCGAGGGCCGCGGAGAAGAGAGGGAGATGTTCAAAGGGGCATGGTATCCATCAGTGGATATCTATGAAAAGGAGAAGGAGCTCGTGCTTGCGGCAGAGCTGCCCGGTGTCGACGAAAAGGATATCGATATCGAGGTGGAAGGGAATGCCCTTACCCTGAGAGGAAAAAGGGAGATAGAAGAAGAAACCAAGGAATATGATTATCACCGGATCGAAAGGTCTTATGGCAGTTTTTATCGGTCCTTCACTTTGCCCGCCAATGTGGATGCCGGCAAAATCAAAGCCGAGCACAATGACGGATTACTCATGATAACGATGCCCAAAAAGCCAGAGCTCAAGCCCAAGAAGGTGAGGATTCTCAAGTCAGCCAGGCCTAAACCTAAATCCAAAAAGAAATAAAATATTCCCTTACTCGTTTCTTTCTGAGACGATCGCGATATTTTCTTTGGGATGCTGTGAGAGAATAGGGCTCCGGATGTGAGAGCTGAAACGGCTCATCAACCAAAGCTCGGGGAGAATCTCCGCGATGAGCCTACCATTGCTGAACAGGCGAACGATCGAGCTTTCGGAAACAACGATGGCGATCGCGTCTGTTTTTTGGGTGATCGATGCAGCCGCGATATGCCTGGCTCCCAGTCCTTGATGAATTTCCACTCCTTCGATGTCCGCGTTGAAATACCTTGCTGCAGACAGGACATAGCCATCCCCAGAAACCAGGTATCCACCATCGAGTTGAGCCAATTCCTTGACCGTTTCCCTTAAATCGGGATTGGTGATATGCTTTTCTTTCTTTGGGTGCCCCTTCAGCGGGTCCATAATGAGAGTTTGGCTTTTTTGGAAAACTTTACCTTCGTCCCCGATTACGAACATGGTTCCGACTTTTCTTCCTTCGCGGCCTTCGCGGGCGATCTCGATACCGAGCTCGAGAAATTCGATGATTATTTCCTCATCTATCTTCGGGCTTATAGAGGAAATGGATTTGAGGAGCTCTTGCCTGCGGGAAGTGAAGTCACAAGAGAGCCCTTTTCTCCGCCCCGGGCTTTTGATTATAGGGTGCTTCATTGTCATGGTCGTACGCGGTAAAAAATGTCGTTTGCCTCGTTATCTTAACATTAATAAGCAGTCCTGTGCCACTCTTGGTTGTAAAAAGAAGAGATAGATCCTGGTTTTCATGACAAAACAAAGAATAGCCTTCATCCAACTGATTGTTTTGACCTTTTTGTTTTTTTCCCCTGCCGCTCTTTCCGGACAACGAGTCATTGATCGCATCGAGGTTCACGGGGAAATTGGGAGGGTACCCAGGGAGACCATACTCTATTATTTCGGTCTGAGATCGGGATATGCTTATGAGGAAAAAGCCGTCGAGAAGGGATTGGATTCGTTATGGGCCTCGGGTCTTTTTGAAGATATCAAAATTTTTGTGAGCCAAGGAGAACGAGGTCGGGTTATTTCCCTTGAACTGAAGGAATATCCCATCGTGAAAAAACTCGTTTTTGAGACCGGCGAGAAAATGAGAGAAAGAGAGATCCTTCGCAGACTTGAAGAACGAAATATCGCTGTCAGGCCGTATTCTGTTTACGATCCTCAAAAAATGCACAAGATCGAGTTGACGATCGACGGGATGCTTGCAGAAAGAGGATTCGACGAGGGACAGGTCAAGATTGAAACCGTGAAGACGGGAAAATTCGAGGTGGAAGTCCATTACCGGATAACAGAAGGGCGTAGATACAGGATCGAGGAAATCATATTTGAGGGAGAGCCGAAACTCGAGAGACGTCTCCTTCTAGAGGCCTTCCAGAATAATCGCGAACACAATCTCTTCTCCTGGATTAGAGGAAAAGATATATTACGCAAAGCCAAATTGGATGAGGATTTGCAAAATCTCGAAAAAAAGTATCGCGAGCATGGTTATGCCGCAGTTAGAATTGGCAATCCCAGGATCGAACAAATTTCCAAAGGTGTGATGCCCGGGGGAAAGCGGGCGTTGAGGAAGATCGTTATACCGGTAGAGGCCGACGAAAAATATTCTCTGGGAAGGATCGAGATAGAAGGCAATGAGTTTTTCACCCCCCAGCAGATCAGAGCGCTTATCCCATCCCGAGAAGGGGCCCTCTACAACGGGAAGTCGATTGCCCAGGCGGTAAAAAAAATCAAAGAAAGCTACCAGGACGCCGGATATTTTTTTGTTCAAATATTGTTGACCGAGCATCTTGCCCCGCAGAGCCGGATCGTCGATGTGACTTTCAGGATACATGAGGGAGAACGGATATCCTTACATAGGCTCAAAATCACCGGGAACAGCTTTACGAAAGAAAAAGTCCTCAGAAGGGAGATGTTGGTTGCGGAACAGGAAACATTTTGCCTGGATTTATTCCAAGAGAGCCTTGAAAAATTGATGCGTTCAGAAGAGGCAAGGATTGAAGATGATCCCCAAATAAGCCCCGATCCGAAGAATCCTTCAAAAATAGATGTTCATTTGAAGGTTGAAGAAATTCACAGAGATGAATGGCAGCTAACAGGAGGATACAGCGGGTATCAGGGAGCCTTTATCGGAGGGAGCCTTTCTGCCGTAGACTTTTTCGGAGCGAGTGAAAAACTGAGCTTGATGATCGAATACGGAGAGAGGTCCAAGAATTATACCGTTGGATATTTAAAGCCTTATTTGTTCGATAAGCTTGTATCGTTCCGATTTAGGCTGTTCAATAAAGAGGATGTTTATCCCGGCCTGTTCGATAGAAAAGGAAAAGGAATGCACCTTGGCTTCGATGCCGAATTTGAAGATTACTGGCAGGCAGGTCTCGGGTATAACTATGAGCGAGTCGATGTCTCATCCTATGGGATCGAAGGGAATGATCAAGGTTCTTTCAAGAATATAAGCAGCATCTCCATCGTGTTATTCAGAGATACGGTGAAAAATCCCCTATTCCCCGAAGGAGGGATGAGGTGTATGCTGTCGGCAGAACTTGCGAACGGCCTTTTAGGCAGTGATATTCAATTCATTAAAACGGAGGTCGAGGGAGCTGTTTTTTTCTCTTTTTCCTCCTGCAGGCATATTTTCGGGCTCCACATGAGATGCCGTGTTTCGGCTCCACTGGATGATTCAGAGATGCCATTCTGGGAAAGGTTTTATCTCGGCGGAGAAAGGTCCATTAGAGGTTATGATGTCTACTCTATCGGCCCCAGAAACCTGGAGGGTAAAAATGTGGGCGGCGAGAAATCGCTGGTTTTCAATTTAGAGTATGCCGTCCCCCTTCGTGATACCTTTTTTTCTGTTTTTTTCTTCGATATAGGAAATGCTTTCAGGTACTCAGAAAGAATAGATTTAAAGGAATTGTATTGGTCGGCTGGATTGGAGTTGAGGTGGTGGATCCCCCGAACCCCTATCCCGGTAAGATTCATCTTTGCTTATAACAATCGCTTGATCGATCTGGAAGATTCCCATCTTGCTTTTCGGATCGCATTCGGAACATCCTTTTAGTTTCGAAGCCATTCTTTCAGAGCATTCATTCTTTTATCGATCATCTTTTGGCCGATATCATAATTTCCTTCCCAATCATGAAAGGCGAGCATACGCGCAGGGTCAGGCTCGAAGCGGAGATACAGCATGAACAAACGGGGATCTTCATCTTTTTTTCCCATCTGTTCCATCATCATGTAAAAAGAGTTCATCAGGGCTGGGATCAGGCCTTCATCTCTTTTCTTTTTTTTGCCTGCTTTGTGGCCAACCAAGCTGATCCCTACCACTTTTTTCAGCCCGCTTTTCACGAGGGGTTCTGTGGGTACAGGGTCGAGGACTCCTCCATCCACGAAATATTTTTTTCCCTTCTGGAAGGGGGGAACCAGCCCGGGTATGGAGATCGAAGCCATAACAGCGTCGATCAATTTTCCTCTGGAGATATACACGGGTTTTTTCCCGACGAAATCCGTTGCGCAGATGTACAAGGGAATTTTCAGGTCACTAAAGGTTTTATTGCCGAAGTAGTTTTCGGTCAGGAATTTTTCGATTTTTTTCCCCTTGAACAAGGATATTTTTGGGTTGTTGGGATCTATGAGCTTCAAATAGCCTTTTTTGGGAATATTCTTGATGTGTTCGAAAAAGGAGTCGATTTCGCCGTGAAGGGCATAATAGGCCCCGACCAGTGCCCCCACGCTCGATCCGCTGATAGCCGCAATCTCGATGTCCTCTTTTTCCAGTCTTTTGATTATAGGAATAAGCGCATAGCCACGGACCGCGCCGCTTCCCAAAGCCAGCCCTATAGCTTTTCCTTTCATCGATATAATCCATACCATAGATCTCCTTCGTTATCAACAAACGAGAATCGAGATTTGACCACTCTCTCTGTTCTCGTATAAAATCAGGACAAGCTCACGAACGCGAAAAAGACAAAACTATTCTATCGTTCCAAATTGTGAGCGAGCATCGGGAAAATGGGAAGACGCAAGCCAGGCAATGATGACATCGCTCAAGCTTTGGAGCAGATTGCGGATCTGCTGTATGTTCAAAAGGCCAATCCTTTTCGTATCCGTGCTTACAGGAATGCCGCTCGAAGCGTTCGGGCGGCGGATGAATCGCTGGCCGAACATGTTTTGGGAAAAAATATGGACAGGATAAGAGGGCTCCCTCATATAGGAGTGGGGATTGCTTCCGCCATAGCAGAATTCGTCAACACTGGAAGAATCAGACTCCTGGACAGACTCCAAGGAGAGATATCTCCGGAGGATGTGTTCCAAAGGGTTCCGGGAATAGGGCAGGATTTAGCTCGTCGGATCGCCAAAGAATTGGATATCCATTCCCTCGAGGAGCTGGAGCAGGCCGCTCATAACGGGAGATTGAAAGAAATCAAAGGAGTCGGGTCGAAACGCCTTCAGTCAGTCAAGATGAGTCTGGCTGGTATGTTGAGCCGGTCTGCGCTAAGAGATGTGCGGAAAAGAGGAGCGGGATACCAACGAGAAGGAAAACCACCGGTGGAGCTTCTCCTGGAGGTCGATGAACGGTACAGGCGCCGTGACGGGGCTGGAACACTGAAGAAGATTGCCCCTCGTCGATTCAACCCAGGGGGAGAAGCCTGGCTTCCGATCATGCACTCCGAAAAAAAAGGCTGGTCCTTTACCGCGCTCTATTCGAATACCGCTCGGGCCCATGAACTGGGCACTGTCAGAGACTGGGTGGTCATTTATTTCGAGAATGAGAACATTGAAGATCAGTGTACGGTGGTTACGGAGAAAACCGGTCCGATGAAAGGAAAAAGGGTCGTGAGAGGACGGGAACTGGAGTGCAGAGATTTTTATGAATCGTCAAAATAAAAAAATATCACGACGGTTTCTATTTCGGAGAATCCTTTTGTCCTGCATTTTTCAAGTCTCGTTCACATCGATCCAGTGCGTTTTTAGCCGTCTTCCCCGGCTTTTTTGCTGTTTGTCCGCTTCCTCTTCATGTTCTTCCTTTTAGGTCGGGGTTTTTTCTTTAAAATACTCTCGATGTCCTCATTTTCGAGTGTTTCTTTTTCCAAAAGGGCTCGGGCGATCATGTCCAGCTTTTTTTTGTTCTGGCTAATTATTTCAGAGGCCTTCTTTTCCTGTCCGTTCACGATTTTTTGTATTTCTTCGTCGATGATCCGAGATGTTTCTTCGCTGAAATCTTTGGGTTTGGCCATTTCTCTTCACAAGAAGAGGTGTTCTTCCCCTAGGCTGAATGTCACGGCACCCAGTCTGTCGCTCATTCCCCACTGAGTGACCATTCGCCGGGCCAACTTGGTGACCTTTTTCAGGTCATCGGCTGCGCCATTGCTGACATCTTCGAATACCAGTTTTTCTGCCGCCCTTCCGCCGAGCATGATGGAAATTCGCTTGAGGAGATAGTCCCTCTTGAAATTGTGCCGGTCCTCCTCGGGAGCTTGCTCCGTGGCTCCTAAGGAACGGCCTCGAGGAATGATCGTCACTTTCTGCAAGGGGTCAGCTCCGGGCGTGAGTATGGCCATAAGGGCATGGCCTGCTTCGTGGTGAGCGATGACTTTTTTCTCCTCTTCACTCAAGATCTCCTCTCGGACGTATCCGAGAAGGATTTTATCTCTTGCTTTCTCGAACTCATCCTGAGCGACAATTTCTTTTTGCTTCCGTGCGGCAAGGAGGGCTGCTTCATTGACCAGATTTTTCAGGTCTGCCCCCGAGAATCCAACCGTTCTGGCAGCGATGTTCTTTAGATCGACATTATCCTCAAGAGGGACATGACGGGTATGAATAGCAAGGATTTTTTCCCTTGCCTCTTTGTGCGGGAGATCAAGGATGATCTGTCGGTCGAAGCGCCCGGGTCTGGTAAGCGCCGGATCGAGAACATCGGGACGATTGGTGGCAGAGAGAACGATCACCGATTGATGGGGAACAAATCCATCCATCTCTGAAAGGATTTGGTTGAGTGTTTGCTCCCGCTCATCATGGCCTCCTCCGAGCCCTGTTCCTCTGGACCGTCCAACGGAATCCAACTCGTCGATAAAGATGATGGACGGCGCTCCTTTTTTTTGCCGTTTCGAACATGTTGCGAACACGGGAGGCACCAACGCCGACGAACATTTCGATGAATTCCGATCCGCTGATGTTGAAAAACGGGACATCGGCCTCTCCGGCTGTCGCTCTTGCGAGAAGGGTTTTCCCTGTTCCTGGTGGTCCCACCAGAAGAATCCCTTTTGGAATATCGGCACCCGATTTTCTAAATTTTTCAGGGTTCTTGAGGTAATCCACGATTTCGCTGAGGTCATTCTTCGCGTTATCCAGACCGGCAACCTCCTCGTAAGTGACATCACTCCTCGATTTTTTGAAACGTTTTGCCCGGGATTTTCCGATGCCGAAAAGGCCTCCCTGTCCCAGCCCTTTCATTTGTTTCCCCATTTTTTTGCGCATACACAAAATATCCGATGATAAGGATCCAGGGGAGCGCGATGATCAGGATGCTGCTTAGCCATGAGCCCCCCTCTTTCCTGGCACGGACGGTCACTTCATTATCTTCGAGAGTTGTCATAAGCCCGGGATCTTCTAAGGCGGGTTTTATGGTGGTAAAGGATGAATAGCTCGTTGGCTTTGTCTCGTCGGAGGAGGTGACGGAATACGGTTTTTTGAAGTGACCTCTGATTTCCTGACTTCGGATGGTGATATCCGATACATTTCCCTTTTTCACCTGTTTTTTGAATTCAGAATAGGAAAGATCGACATTTGCTTCAGGAGTGAATGTCTGGAATAATAGGTAAGCAAAGACGAAAGAAGCGGCTATCCAGAGTATGATTCCCCACTTCATCCTGGGATGTTGGGTGCTTTCGGTCTTTTGGGCGGTCTCTTTCATCTCACGATAGTCCTGTGCGCAAAATTTATACCAGAATAGGAATTATCTCCTGTTTTAGACGCCGTGGAGAATCCGACTCCGTGGTTTTAAGATTGTTTTTTTAATTCTGAGAGGCGAAACATTTGAGCCCCTCTATCCGGGATGAATTCTTGAGCTTTTTCAATGCTTTGGCTTCGATCTGGCGGACACGTTCTCGTGTGACATGAAAGCGCTGACCAACTTCTTCCAAGGTGTATTCGATCCCGTCAGGTATCCCGAATCTCATCTTCAAGACTTCGGCCTCTCTTTCCGTAAGACTGTCGAGCGCTTCAGCGAGGTTTTCTTTCAGGCTGTTGCGGACGGAATGTTCATCCGGGGCAGGATAATAACTGTCCTGCAGGAAGTCTTTCATATGGGCATCATTTTCTTCGTTGACCGGCGCGTCTAAAGAAACCGAGTCCTTGGAAGCGTTCATGATTTTTTTGACGTCCTGGATGGATATTTTCATCTTTTCCGCTATCTCATCTCTGGTCGGCTCTCTCCCTTTTTCTTGGTAGAGGCCCTGTGTCGCCTTCTTGAATTTATTGATCGTATCGACCATGTGGACGGGGATTCTGATCGTCCGGGCTTGATCTGCGATAGCGCGGGTGATGGCCTGTCTGATCCACCAAGTGGCGTAGGTGGAAAATTTGCATTTCTTCCGGTAGTCGTATTTTTCCGCTGCTCTCATCAAACCGATATTCCCTTCCTGTATGAGGTCGAGAAGCTTCAATCCCCGGTGCATGTATTTTTTCGCACAGGCAACGACAAGCCTAAGGTTTGACGTTATCAGCTCTTTTTCTGCCTGTTCGGTGATTTTGTTCCCTATCGTGATTTCACGCACAATTTTTCTCAATCCTGAGGAATCGAACCCTGTCTCTTTTTTATATTCCCTTAATCGGCGGTTAATTTTTCTGATTTCTTTTTGGAGCCGTTCTTTTTTCTTTTTTCCTCTCGTTATTTTGAGTGATAGGCGAAGCTCTTCTTTGGCTCCTTCTAATGTGTTGATATCCTTTAATATCTCATCGAGACGGCCGATAGTTCCTTTTATATGAGAGGGCCTCACACGGAGCTCTCTGATCAAACGGCTCATTTGGAAGACGATGCGACCTCGTGTAAAGGCGGATTTTTTTTGACGGGGGAGGCTTCCCAGCTTTGTATTGAGCTTTTTGATCGTTCCGATTTTTTTTAGGATATCCTTCCTTATTTTGTGAAGATCGTTATCCGCAATATCCCTGTCGACTTCGAAAAGAACGGGGATAAGATATGGATTCTTCTGGATGTCTTTTTCGGCAGACAGCACTTCCTCCAAGACCAATCGCGTTTTCGAAAGGGCTTTAGTCACGATTTTGCGGCCTTTTTCCATCTGTTTGGCTAACGTGATCTCCCCTTTTCTGCTGAGAAGATTGATGCTGCCCATCTCTTGCAGATATTGCCTTACGGGATCATTCGTCCGTTCCAATCCTTTTATCGATATCGGGATCTTTGCCTGCCTTTCCGGTTTGGGGATGACTTTGATGCTGTGGGAATCCAGAATCCTTAAAAAGTCTTCCAAATCGACCTTTGAATCGGTCTCGCACTGAGCAATTTTTCTGATTTCTTCTGGAGAGATGTATCCTTCCGCCAATCCTTTGGATATAAGATGGTAGATCTCGAGATCCCTGTTTTTTCTTGAGTCGGTCTTGATATATTTTTGTAAAATCATCCTCTTTAATTAAAACTCAAAAAAAGGTGATTTCGTTGCATATATTAGAATATCTTTATATGTAAATTAGCAAATAACTCGTTTTAAATCAATGTCTTAGGCTAGAAAGCATTTCCCGCTTTACCTGATTTTTATTCATCAGAAATGGAATTCAAAATGGGAAAATACCGGCAGGCTGCCCACTCTATGGAGGCAGGAACATTTTTCAAAATCCCCTTCCGTTCGAGGTGACGCAAGGACAAGATAAAACCGATCTTATGGCCCGAATCCGGCTTGCCCCGATACGAATGCCTGAAATACGGGCATGAATTCGACGGATTTATCCTGTTTTACAGAACTATGTCCTGCTTTGCAAACTTCCGATAATCGGAAAGAACAAAAAAAAAATTATCGGGGACCTGCATTTTGGATGGATAATCCGAATAGTCAATGGGAAGGCAGGAGATATTCGCGCTTCATGGAATTGGCACATATCTTGTATTTCTTTGGTATGACTCGATTTTTTTGCATAAACAAAAAAGGAGGCTTCATATGTTGCGAAGCATCAAAGAACTTTATGGCTACAGAATTTTAGCCATAGATGGCGATATTGGCTGGGTCCATGATTTCCTATTCGATGACCATGCTTGGACGATCAGATATCTTGTTGTCGATGTCGGGACATTTCTTCCGGGACGAAAGGTGCTCGTCGTGCCGGCAGCGCTTGACGATCCCGAGTGGAAGACAAACTCATTATCTATCCAACTCACAAAAGAACAGGTCAAAAACAGCCCGGATATAGATGCGGATAGGCCGGTATCCCGTCAGCACGAAGCAGAAATTCACAAATATTTTGGATGGGGCCCGTACTGGCTTCTTGGGGGGCCACATGGAGCCGACGCCATCTCAACCTATAACCCCGAGTTAAAGGAAGAAGAAGGGACGGTCCTTTCTCTTAAGGAAAAGGAAGGAGATCCGTTTCTGCGGAGTACGAAAAAAGTGAACGGATACCGTATACACGCTATAGATGGGGATATAGGACATGTCGAGGAGTTTATTACAGACGATTCTGACTGGTCGATTCGGTATATGGTCGTGGATACGCGAAACTGGCTCCCAGGCAGAAAGGTGCTGGTTTCACCATTATGGATCGAGAAGGTCAGCTGGGAGGATTCTAGAGTCTATGTGAATCTATCCAAAGAATCGGTCAGAGAAAGCCCCAGGTACGACACCTCTGCTCCTGTTAACCGCAGATACGAAGAGAGGCTCTATGATTATTATGGGCGTCCCAAATATTGGAAATGATTAGCTGGAGCATTTTGCCTTGTTAGTCGTTGTCTCTGGCCTGCCTGGGACAGGCAAAACCAGCGTTTCAAAATGTCTGGCTGAAGAATTGAACGCCGATGTTTTGAGTACCGATAAAATCCGGAAAGCATTATTCGAGAAGCCGGAGTACACGAAAAGAAAAAAGAAACGCGTCTATCAGGAAATGTTCCGGATGGCTGAGGATCTGTTGAAAACTCAGAGGGTTGCCATCTTGGACGGCACTTTTTTCAGAAAGGAATGGAGAGACAAGGCTTCCGATATCGCAAAAAAATCAAATGCGCGTATTTTTTTCGTAGAAGCTGTCTGCCCCGAGGATGTGTTGAAAAGGCGAATCGAAAAAAGATACAGGGACGATACCGACTACAGCGAAGCCAATTACCATGTCTACAAGATCATTCAGAAAAAATTCGAACCGATAGAAAGAGAGCATTATGTGATCGATACGGGAAAAGAAGAAGCATGGAGAAAAAAATCGCTCGATGTGGCGAATAAGATGCGAATAGTCGAAAAACAGGAGAAAGTCATTGATGGATTGAAAACAAAGTATAAAATGCGGCTTCTCCAAACCCATATAAGCTGGGTGCTTCTTGATGGAATTCATGCGTTCAAGATCAAAAAGCCTGTCCGTTTCAGTTTTGTGGACTACAGTTCTCTGAAAAAAAGGAAACGTTTTTGCGAGAGAGAGAATGAGATCAATTCCTTGCTCTCGCCTGATCTTTATTTAGGAGTCGTCCCCATCAGGATGGAAGATGGCTCCATTGCCTTGGATAATAAAGGGAAAACAGTGGAGTATGGGGTCAAGATGGTCGAACTGCCTCAGAGCTCAAGAATGGATAATTTGATCAAAAGAGGTTATGTCAGTCGAGGCCACATCGGAAGAATAGCCCGCATACTGGCTGATTTCCACGATAAGACCGTCCAGGCGCCGAAAAAGTACGGATCGATCGAAATAATCAGAGAAAATTTCGAGCCCATTTTTGAAACCATCCCTTTGATCGAAAAATATTTCGAATACGGGGAAAAATTGGAAATGATTAGGCAAAGGGTCGATGATTTCATCAAAAAAAACAAAAGATTGCTTGTCAGAAGAATGGAGGGGAAAAAAATCAAAAGGTGTCATGGGGATGTGAGAACAAAAAATATTTTCATCCATGGAGAAAACATATTTATATTTGACGCGATAGAATTCAGCAAAAAAATAGCCTGCTGCGATACCGCTGCGGAAATCGCCTTTTTGGCAATGGACCTGAGTTTTTTTGATAAAGATAAGCTGGCAAAAGCCCTGGTTGAAGATTACATCGAATTTTCCGGAGATAAGACCATAATTCAGTTGATCGACTTCTATAGATGTTATCGTGCCTTGGTTGAATCACTGGTCGAGACATACACGATGGAAGATCCCGAGGTCGAAGGGGAAAAAAAGAAAAAATCCGAAAAAGCCTGCAAAAGGTATTTGGACCTGGCATATTCATTTTCAAATAAAATCGATGGATGAGGATTCATATCCCTCAAAACCCGGAAATAGTGGTGACACAGGAGTTGGGAGAAAGGGGCATGCCTGATTCTCTTCAAGGTCTTGCGCTACGTTTTCGAAGCTCTTCAGAGACAACGGAAAAGACAGGTCCATACACTCTCCCACGGGATTGAAGGATCAGGGAAATAATCCTGTCTCATAGAACATAATCCTGTCGAACGATACGGAAAATATGGATTCGCTGAAAGGATATTTTCTAAAGTCGAGCCCTTCCCCCTGAGAAGAGAAAAAATTTCTCTCGACGCCTAGGTTGGCATGTATTTTGTACTTTATCTGTCCGAGAACAAGAAATCTAAAAAATTACTGGAGGCATTCATGAAAACAAGAAAAACATTCAAATCGTTGTCGATGTGTTTCATTCTTTTTCTCCTGATGACTTATTCTTTTTCATCGTCCGGGAAAGCAGATATCCCTGATAAAGGTATCAACATGGCCGTTTATGCGGAGATCTTATCCGATGAAGCAGTATCCTCACACCTGCTCATCGTCAATACCGAGGATGGAATAGTGACGTTGACCGGGTCGGTGGACAATATCCTTGCCCGAGATCGTGCGATATCTATCGCTCAATCCATAAAAGGTGTCAGGTCTGTTATCGACAAGATGGAGGTGAAGGCTGTGGAGCGGTCGGATCTTCAAATGCAGAAGGATGTGAAAGAAGCGTTGCTCCATGATCCAGCAACAGATTCTTATGAAATCGGAGTGCAGGTTAACGAAGGTATCGTCACGTTGAGCGGCACAGTAGATTCTTATGCGGAATGGTCCTTATGCTCCCAGGTGGCTAAAAGTGTAATGGGAGTCAAGAAGATCAGGAATATCATCGAGGTTGACTACCGTGAAGAACGGGCGGCACACGAAATAAAGACGGACATCGAAGGCAGGATTGGCTCTGATGTTCGCATTGACAGTGGCCTGATCGATGTCGAGGTAATAGATGGAAACGTCACTCTCAAAGGGACGGTGGGAAGCCTGAAGGAGAAATTATTGGCCGAGAACGACGCTTGGGTAGCCGGAGTGAAGGCGGTCGATACCAGCGAACTTAAAATCGAGTGGTGGGCAAGGGATCGCCTGCAGGTCAAAGGGGTACGAAAACCTCCTAGCGATGAGTGGATCGAAAAAGCCATCAAAGATGCCTTTTTCTATGACCCGCGTGTCAAGTCATTCGAGCTCTATGTGAGTGTCGAAGACAGGGTGGCAACATTGATGGGAGAGGTGGACAACTTAAAGGCCAAACGAGCTGCAGAAAAAGATGCCAGGAACACGGTTGGCGTGAACTGGGCTAGGAATTATATCAGGGTTCGCCCCCACAGCTTGAGGTCTGATCCCGTGATAGCCGAGGACGTGCGCAGTGCCCTGAAGAAAGATCCCTATATCAATCGCTTCGATGTCTCGGTCCTGGTTTTCAATAACAAAGTCTACCTGTACGGATCGTTGGATTCGAATTTCGAAAAATACCGGGCCGAGAATGTCGCTTCCAGTATAGCCGGAGTGGTGGATGTGGATAACAATATCAAGGTTGATTACGCTTGGGAAGGAAAAAATGACTGGCAGATCGAATGGGATATCGAGAATCAAATCACTTGGAGCCCCTATTTTGAGGACGATGAGATAGAAGTCGACGTCACGAATGGAGTTGCAGAGCTTACCGGAAAGGTGGATACATGGTTCGAATACAGCGAAGCGGCCAAGGAAGCTATGGAAGGAGGGGCCAAAGAAGTGATCAATAAACTGGAGGTCGAGTGATATGGCACAATGTTTTCGACCCAGGTGAAAAGCGGTCCTAGCTCAGCTATGACCCATCCGATCCGGTCAACGGGAGCGATGAAGTTAGTCTGTGCGATTATTAGGGGAGGCTTGAAAAATTGGGAATGAATAAGCAAAAAACTTATGTTCGGTGGTTCGAAGAGCTGAGCTCGAGGGAGATGGCGGATGCGGGAGGGAAGAATGCATCTTTGGGAGAAATGATAAGCGCATTAAAAGATAAGGGCATCCTTGTTCCCGAGGGTTTTGCCACTACGGCTTCAGCCTACAAGGAATTTCTGGAAGCCAACCGGATAAAAAAGAAGATCCAGTCTCTGCTCGATGATCTGGAGAAAAAGGATCTATCTCTGGACAGGGCCGGAAAATCCATAAGACGGCTGTTCTTGAACTCAGAATTTCCCGGGGATGTGGCCGATTCTATCCGGGAAGCTTATAGCCGGCTCTGCGAGCGCTACCAGTCAGAAGAAGTGGATGTGGCCGTAAGGAGCAGTGCGACGGCAGAGGACCTCCCCGAAGCCAGCTTTGCCGGCCAGCAAGAGACTTACTTGAATGTGAGAGGTGTGGATGAGCTGCTGGAAGCCTGCCGCAAATGCTACGCATCGCTGTTCACGGACCGGGCGATCGCTTACCGCAGAGAAAAAGGATTCGATCATCTGAAGGTAGCCCTTTCTATCGGGATACAAAAGATGGTGCGGTCGGATTTGGCCAGCTCTGGCGTGATGTTTTCTTTGGACACAGAAACGGGATTCAAGGATATCGTAGTCATTAATGCGGCATGGGGTTTGGGCGAGAATGTTGTCCAAGGTTCTGTCAATCCGGATGAATATATGGTGTTCAAGCCGCTCCTGAGAAAAAAAGAGAAAAAGCCCATTATCGAAAAAGCGTTAGGGGCAAAAGAGCAGAAGATGGTCTATGCCAAAGGTGGCAGCCAGAGTACGAAAAATGTCAATACCTCCAAAAAGGAAAGATCTTCCTTTGTGCTTTCCGACGAGGAAGTGCTGAAGCTGGCCCGTTGGGCTGTGCTTATTGAGGAGCATTATAAAAAGCCGATGGATATGGAGTGGGCTAAAGACGGGGAGACGGGAGAGCTTTATCTGGTCCAGGCGCGTCCTGAAACGGTTCAATCCCAGAAAGAGGCCAGTCAGATGAAGACATACGATCTTAAAGAGAAAGGAGAAAGAATCCTGGAGGGTCTGGCCATCGGCGAAGCCATCGCATCGGGAAAGGCTCAGATCATAAAGGACGTAGAAGATATCGACCAGTTCGAAGAGGGAAGCCTTTTGATCACCGGAATGACCGATCCCGACTGGGTCCCCATCATGAAGAAAGCCGCCGGCATCGCGACCGACCACGGAGGGCGGACCTCCCACGCGGCCATCGTAAGCCGGGAATTGGGAATCCCCGCCGTGGTGGGAACCGGAGAGGCGACCTCTACGCTCCGTGACGGGCAGGATATCACGCTTTCCTGTGCGGAAGGGGACAAAGGTATTATCTACAAGGGAATTCTGAAATTCGAAAAAAAAGAACTCGATCTTGGGGAGATTCCGGAAACCGGGATTCAGATCATGATGAACATCGCCAGCCCCGGCGGGGCTTTCCGCTGGTGGCGGCTGCCTGTCCAGGGTATCGGATTGGCACGGATGGAGTTCATCATAAACAATGTGATCAAGATACATCCTATGGCCCTGGCTCACTTCGACGACCTGGAGGATAAAAAAGCGAAGCAGACCATAAAGAATCTGACCGCCAACTACGAAAACAAGAAAAGGTATTTCACGGATCATTTGGCAAGAGGGATTTCGCGGATCGCCGCTTCCCAGTATCCGCATCCGGTTATCGTCCGGATGAGCGATTTTAAAACCAATGAGTATGCCAATCTCATCGGCGGAGCGCAGTTCGAGCCAGAAGAAGATAACCCCATGCTCGGATTCAGAGGGGCATCCCGCTATTACAGTGACCGCTACAGGGAAGGATTTGCCCTGGAGTGCGATGCGATCAAGGCGGTTCGCGAAGAGATGGGTTTGGAGAATGTGATCATCATGATTCCATTCTGCCGGACTCTCGATGAGGCTGACCGGATACTGGATGTTTTGGCAGAAAACGGGCTGGCGAGAGGAATGTCCGGGCTGCAGGTCTATGTGATGATCGAGATTCCCTCGAACGTCGTTCTTGCCGAACAGTTCGCTGAGCGTTTTGACGGATTTTCCATTGGAACCAATGACCTTACCCAGCTCATTCTGGGGATTGACAGGGATTCAGAGGCGCTGTCCCCGCTCTTCGATGAGCGCAATGAAGCGGTCGAATCCATGATCCGCGATTTGATAACCAAGGCCCACAAAAAGGGGACGAAAGTGGGGATCTGTGGTCAAGCTCCGAGCGACCATCCGGATTTTGCCCTTTTTTTGGTGGAGGCGGGCATCGATTCCATATCGCTTAATCCGGACAGCGTTATCGAAGTGAAAAAACGGGTGGCGCAAAAGGAGCAAGAACTGAAAGAAGCATCATGAACAAAAAGGAAACGAGCGATGGATCCAGAGCGATTTAAAGACTTATTGAAACCGGTTGAGACGAAAATCATCATGCTGGTCCTGGACGGACTGGGGGGCATACAGAAAAAGCCGGGGGGGCTTACCGAACTGGAAGCGGCGCGGACTCCCCACATGGATAGACTGGCTGCTGAAGGGACGTGCGGTTTGCACTGTCCTGTCGGAGCTGGGATTACACCGGGAAGCGGTCCTTCCCATTTGGCCTTGTTCGGATACGACCCTCTCCGATATCAGGTGGGGAGAGGCGTCCTTTCAGCCCTCGGTATCGATTTCGACCTGAAAAAAGGGGATGTTGCGGCGAGAGGCAATTTTTGTACCCTGGATGAAAAGGGGAGGGTGAAAGACCGGAGGGCTGGCCGGATAAGCACCGGAAAGAACCGGGAGCTGTGCCGAATTTTGAAGGATATCAAACTTCCTGACTGCCAACTTTTTGTGGAGACCGTCAAAGAGCACCGTTTTTTGCTCGTTTTAAGGGGAAAGGATCTTGGAGGCAGCATCTCGGATACGGATCCACAGGGTATTGGGCGAGAACCCATTCCTATCGAACCCCGGGATCAGAAATCCATAAAAGCCGCGGTTCTGGTGAGCGAATTTTTGAAACAGGCAAGGAAGCACCTCATCGATAAATATCCGGCAAACATGGTTTTGCTCCGGGGTTTCTCTCAGCTGCCCGACTGGCCAAGCCTGGAAGAATTATTCCTTCTGAGAGCAGCTGCGGTTGCAGCCTACCCCATGTACAGAGGGGTTTCCAAGTTGGTGGGGATGGATGTCCTCGAAACAGGAGATACTCTGGAGGAGCAGATCCGGACCGTGGAGGATCATTGGGAAAATCATGACTTTTTTTATCTCCACTTCAAACCCATCGACAGTGCCGGAGAAGACGGCGATTTCGAAAGGAAAACAGCGCTGATCCAGGATGTCGATCGCTTCATCCCCCGGCTTCTGAAGCTAAAGCCGGATGTTTTGATCGTGACCGGAGATCATTCCACGCCTTCTTCGTTGAAGTCTCACAGCTGGCATCCTGTTCCAGCCCTGCTGTGGACAGCGAACTGCCGGATCGATCCGGTCAGAGAATTCGGAGAGCGGGCCTGCATGGCAGGTGGCCTTGGAGTCGGCTTTCCTGCCGTTCATTTGATCCCTATGGCCTTAGCCCATGCCCGAAGGCTGGATAAATACGGCGCGTGAGATGAGTCCCGATGCCAGATGAAAAGGAAAAATCCAATTTCGGGAGCGTGGTTTCCATCCGGAGCAGCGTGGTGGATGTCCGGTTTCCGGAGAAACTGCCCGGTATCTACAACCGCCTGAACACGGGAGAAAAGGGAGGTGTGGTGATCGAGGTTATGTCCCATCTGGATTCGGATATGGTGAGAGGAATCGCATTGACCCCGACTCAGGGACTTTCACGGGGAGACCGAGTCGTGGATACGGGATCCCCCATAAGGGTTCCTGTGGGAAGACAGCTCCTGGGTCGTGTTTTCAACGTATTTGGGGAATCCATCGATAGAAAAGAAGATGTGGATGCCGATGAGTGGCGTGCCATCCATATGAACCCCGTACCTCTTTCCGATCGAGCGACAACCTACGATATCTTCACGACAGGCATAAAAGCCATCGATATTTTATCACCCCTAGAGAGGGGCGGGAAAGCGGGGATGTTTGGAGGTGCTGGCGTGGGCAAGACCGTTTTGATCATGGAAATAATCCATAACATGGCCAGCAAGCACCGGGGAATCAGCCTGTTTTGCGGGATCGGGGAGAGAAACAGGGAAGGAGAGGAGCTTTATCGTGAAATCCGGGATGTGGGAGTTCTGGAGAATGCCGTGCTGGTCTTCGGCCAGATGAACGAGCAGCCCGGTGCCCGCTTTCGAGTGGGGCATACAGCACTGACCATGGCCGAATTTTTCCGTGATACCGAGAAACAGGACGTGCTTTTGCTGATCGATAATATTTTCCGGTTTATCCAGGCCGGAGCGGAGGTGTCTGGCCTCCTGGGGCAAATTCCATCCCGTGTCGGATATCAGCCGACACTGGCGACGGAACTGTCCGAACTGGAAGAGAGGATTTGCAGCACCAAACGGGGGGCGATCACTTCTGTCCAAGCCGTTTATGTGCCGGCGGACGATTTTACCGATCCCGCAGCGGTCCACACTTTCGGGCATCTTTCTTCCTCCATCGTCCTGTCGCGTAAAAGAGCCAGCCAGGGGTTGTATCCGGCCATCGACCCTCTTCAGTCCCGTTCCAAGATGCTGTCCCCCCACATCGTGGGAGAGGAGCATTACCGCGTAGCACGGGAAATCAGGAAGACGCTGGCCGAATACGAAGAGCTCAAGGATATCATCGCTATGCTGGGATTGGAGGAGCTTTCTCAGGATGACCAGAAAACGGTCCACCGCGCCCGCCGTTTGGAAAGGTACTTGACACAACCTTTTTTCACCACCGAGGAATTTACCGGTCATAAAGGGAAGGCCGTTTCCCTGGACGATGCCCTGGATGGTTGCAGGCGGATCCTTGAGGATGAGTTTTCCGAGTATCCAGAGCGGGCTCTCTACATGATCGGAGGAATAAAAGAGATCGAGAAATGAATCTCAAGGTATACGTCCCCACACGCATTTTTTTGGTTGCCGAGGTCACACGGGTCAGTGCCGAGGCAGAAAACGGGTCGTTCACCCTCTTGCCCCGGCATGTGGATTGGGCGGCTTCTCTGGTTCCTGGAATTCTTACCTTCCAGTCCGGAGACAAGGAAAGCTTTCTTGCCGTGGATGAGGGTGTCCTGGTGAAGTGCGGGCCTGACGTTATGGTATCCACCCGGAATGCTATCCAGGGTGAAAATCTGGGGGAACTGAAGGAGGCCGTGGAAGGAAAATTCAGAGATCTGGACGAGCGGGAAAAAAAAGCCCGTTCCGTTCTGGCCCGGTTCCAGGCCGACTTTATCCGACGCTTTATGGAGATGGAACGATATGCCTGAAGAGAAAGACCCCAGAAAAGAAGAGCGCCAGATATTTATACAAAAGGTGGAGCGGAGAGAGGCCCGAAAAATCAAGGCCCTGAAAAACAGGGATAGAGGGATCTGGTTCGGCCTTGGGATGTTCGGACTGGTGGGATGGGCGGTATCTTTGCCTACCCTGATAGGCTTAGCGCTGGGATTATGGATAGATTCCAAATGGCCTGGTCCCGTTTCCTGGACGCTGATATTTTTATTCGTGGGCGTGGTCCTGGGATGTTTGAACGCCTGGTACTGGGTTTCTAAAGAGAGATCGCGCATCGGGGAAGAAAACGATGATGAATGAGATCTTGCCTTTGATGATTTTTTTTCTTGCTGGCGCAGGCCTGGGAATGATCTATTTCGGAGGATTGTGGTGGACAGTGAGGAAGATCGTCCGGTCCCGGCAGCCCCACCTGCTGGCATTAGGGAGCTTCGTGTTGCGAAGCGGGCTCTGCCTGGCCGGCCTTTACGGGATCGCGAGAGGTGGAAGCTGGGAGCATCTCGTTGTCTCTCTACTGGGTCTTCTGGTGGTTAGATGGGCGCTCATTCAGCTGGGGAGCCCGCATAAGGGAGAGCAGAGGAGTCTTTCGCGAGGATAAGAGATATGGATATCAGTCCTGACTCGATAGTTCTCTGGCGTTGGGGACCTCTTACCTTGAATGCAACCATCTTGTTCACCTGGGCCATCATGGGTCTTCTGGTCCTTGTTTCGTGGCTGGTAACCCGAAAGCTGTCGGTGGAGCCAGACTTATCCCGATGGCAGATGGCTCTGGAGACAATCGTCACCTCCATCAGAGAGCAGATCCGGGAAATCACCCACCGGGACCCTGACGATTATCTCCCTTTTCTCGGAACGCTATTTCTGTTTATCTCCGTGTCCAATTTTCTTTCCTTCGTGCCCGGTTACCAACCTCCTACCGGCTCCATATCCACCACATCGGCCCTGGCCGTTTGCGTGTTTTTTGCCGTCCCCGTCTTCGCTATCGCCAAGGATGGACCGAAGGCTTATTTCAGGCATTATGTCAAACCCTCGGTATTCATGCTCCCCTTTCACATCATCGGGGAGTTCTCCCGAACCCTGGCCTTGGCAGTGAGGCTGTTCGGGAACGTGATGAGCGGGACCATGATCGTGGGCATCCTGCTGTCGGTTGCCCCGCTTTTTTTGCCGGTCGCGATGCATGCCCTGGAGCTATTGATCGGGCAGATCCAGGCTTACATTTTTGCCATCCTGGCCGCAGTTTATATAGCTTCCGCGTCGCAAGCGCACGTAACGGAGATAAATAAAGAAGAAGAAAAAGAAAAAAGTGCCCAGCACTCCAAGGAAGGAGAATGATATGGAAAGCATAGACATCATAGGAGCGGCATCGATTTTGGTTGCCGGGCTGACCATCGCCATAGGTTCCGTCGGACCTGCCCTGGGAGAAGCGAAAGCTTTGGCCCAGGCGCTGAGCGCGTTGGCTCAGCAGCCCGATGAAGCCACGACCATCACCCGTACGTTATTCGTCGGGCTGGCCATGGTGGAGTCCACGGCCATCTATTGTTTCGTTATTTCTATCATCCTGATTTTCGCCAATCCCTTCTGGAATCATGTGGTCCAAAACGGAGGATGACCATTGAATCTCGATGCATTCACCGTCTTCGCCCAGATCGTCAACTTCGTTATTCTCGTTCTTCTTCTGAGACATTTTCTTTACAAGCGGATAGTCCGCGTGATGGATCAGAGGGAGAAGAACATCGCGGAAAGGATCGAGGAGGCGGAAAAGAAAAAAGAAGAGGCAGAAAAGGATGCCGAGTCCTACCAGAACAAACGAAAAGAGCTGGAAGACAAGAAAAAGGATTTGATCTCGCGCGCCGAAAAAGAAGCGGAAGATAGAAAAAAAGAACTGGTCCAGAAAGCCCGGGAAGACGTGGATCGCACACAGAAGCGCTGGCGTGAATCGCTCCAGCAGCAAAAGGAAACCTTCCTTCACGACCTGAGGCGGCGTACCGGGGAGCAAATTTTTCATATGGCCAGGAAAACGCTGAAGGACCTAGCCGATGTCGAGCTGGAAAAATACATCGTGGAGGCTTTCCTCAAGCGGCTCCAAGATCTGGGAAAGAAAGAAAAATCGCAGATAAAAGAAAGCCTCCAAGGTGCGCATCAGCCGGCGCTCGTATTCAGCCGATTCCAGATGCCTGAAAAGCTCCAGCAAAAGATCGAAAAAACCATAAGGGAAGGCGGGGGAAAAGATGTCCAGGTGAAGTTCAAGACATCGGAAGATCTGATCGGAGGGATCGAGCTGGAAATCGGGGACAGCAAATTATCCTGGGGGATCGATATCTATCTGGGTGATCTAGAGGAGGAGATGTCGGAAGCTTTCGAGCAGAGAATTTCCGAAGAAAAGACCGAGGGAAAAGAGAAGGGGGAAAAGCCATCAGAGAAAGGAGGGAAACAGGAAAGGGAAAACGAAAAAGGTTCAAAGAAGCAAAAAAGGAGGAATCAGAAAAAGGGGAAGGAAAAAGATAGGCATAAAAAGAAGAGGGAATGAGGATGGGACCACGATGAGAGAGGAAATGGAAGGGAACAGGGCGCTTGAAGATGTCCTCGAGACAACATTTTCGACCCTGGGCAGCCTTCTGGATGGACACCGGTTCGCTATCGAACTCAGAGAGTTTGGAAAAGTAAAGAATGTGGGGAGAGGGATAGCCCGGATAAAAGGACTTCCTCATGTCAAGAATGAGGAGCTCATACGTTTTGCCAAGGATAAGATGGGCATCGCCTTCAATTTGGACGCCCAGGAGATCGCTGCTATTCTGATCGATTAACATGAATATATCAGGGCAGGTCAGCTCGTACGGCGCACCTGCCGGATCATGGATGTCCCGGTAGGGGAAGGTCTGGTGGGCAGGGTAGTGGATGCCCTGGGGCGACCCATCGACGGGAAAGGATCCATCC
>Ga0180438_10002585_pt1 | contig 29137 bp, 24 predicted proteins | sample SS_ome_12_FD_132455 | JGI IMG/M metagenome (GOLD analysis project Ga0180438, IMG submission 132455) | Hypersaline lake sediment archaeal communities from the Salton Sea, California, USA - SS_3_D_2 metaG | ecosystem: Environmental > Aquatic > Non-marine Saline and Alkaline > Hypersaline >...
AGTCCTTGCACAAAGCCGTATCTTTTCATGGCAAGTTGCATGTAGCGAGAGCTAGTGGGACGAAAATGCGATCTAGGACCACTAATAGGGGATAAGAAGGTTTGATGGAAACGAATCACATTATCTGCAGCCCAAGTAAAAACAGATTGTTTTTTTTCTTGGGTCTTTTCTTTTTTCTTAATAATGTCTGCGTCTTTTCCCCAAGGTTCAAAATAACCTGGTTTGGCAAACAAAACAAAAGGAATAACTAATAAAATTATAAGCTTTTTCATAGCTAAAATGTATATTCCACCATAAAGATGGGAAAAAGTTTTTTCTGTTGCATCAAAGGTCCTGCCTTTTCTTCATAGAGCTGTTCATTATAGAACTTAGCTTCTTCTCCTGCTCCATAAATACCGGAAAAATACCAACCAGCTTCGAAAGTGACACAAATGATGCCAGCTGCAGTATATCCTTTATGAAAGAACTGATATGACGCCGCGATAAAAAGAGAATTCAACAGTAAAGATGTAAAGGCACTTTTTTTTTGACCCAAATAAAGATAACCAGCTCCTGGCAGAAGAGTATTCAATAATTGAGCTCCTGCCACGCTTTTTTTCTCTTTGCTATAAGAGTAGATCATCTTTTGTATCTCTTCTTTATGCTCCATATCTTGAGATAAAGACAAAGCCTCATTAATGTGGCCTTTTTGTAGCGCTGTACTCAAAGAGAGTTTTTTTTTCATATCAGGGTATTTCTGATCGATAGCATTTAATATCTGCTTAGATTTTTTCTCTTCGCCGATTTTATTGTAGCTATCATAAAGTATCAAAAGAAGATCCTTATAAGCAGGAAACGTTTTTTCTACATGAGCAAGCTCGCTTTTTTCAAAGCTATCTACAGCATCTTCGTATTTTTCTGATAAATAATAACAAAGAACAATGCTGTAATCAGCTTGCATGATTCTATCCATCTTTGCAGGAGACATTAGAATTTTAGCTCTCTTATAAGTAGAAATAGCCCTATAAAAGTCTAATTCTTTTGCAAAGGATTCCGCTATAATGAATTCTCTCGCCCAGTCCTGTCTTTTTTCTTCATAGCTAAGTGAAGGAAAAGATGTGGATAAAGACGTGAGATAATTTTCTTCAACTCTATACGATACATGAGGATCTATTTTGTCACTTACTCTATGACAAGAAACTGCCAATATAAAAAGAAGAAAAATAAGATTTAGTTTATTCATCGTCTGGTATTTTTAGCATTTCAACTGTTTCATCGAAGTTTTTCTCTAAACTAGCATTACCAGCATTTTCTCTAAAGAAATCTTCTTGCCCTTCAGATATAGAAACCATGTCTTTGAAAGAATTAATAATATGAGGTCTTATGAAAACAACTAAATTATCTTTGCTATCATTGGTTACAGATTTTGAAAACAGATGACCAATCAAAGGAAGGCCTCCTAGACAAGGAATACCTTCTTTTGTTTTTTGTTTGTTTTCTGTAACCATGCCGCTAAGAACTAAGAAATGTTTATTTGGTATGTGAACTGTTGTATTCATTGAAGCTTTATTGGTGGTGATACCAGTTTGTGATCCTGATGTATCAATAGCTCCTGAAGAATCTCTAACGAGAGCCGTATTATCCAAAGAAATAGTTAAGGTCACTATATCTGCATTGCCAAGAACAGGAGTAAGAACAAGTTTTGTTCCAACATCGCGATATTCTAAGTTTTGTGTTGTCTGTTGAGTAGAGGAGCTTTGGAAATTTGTTGTGGATGATCCCACATAAGGAACGTTCGATCCAATGAAGATAGTAGATGTTTTACTGTCTTGAGTAATGATCTTAGGTGTTAATACTATTGTGGATTCATTATCAGTTTGAAGAGCATTAACCAAAGATCCAAGAGAAATAAATGATTTGCCTTTATGCATAAGAATATCACCGATCACACCAAAATCAAATCCTTGCTGAAAAGGTATATCTGTAGATGTAGGTTTATTAGTCGTTCCATTTATACGCTCTAAATTGTAAGGAAAAGATCCTTCAACAGGCCAATTAGGATCGGTTGGAAAATTGCTAGTGCTACCAGCAGCAGGAACTTTATTTAGCTGAATTTTACCACCCCACTGAAGACCAAAGCTCATTAAATTAGAAAGAGATGTTTCTATTACAAGCATTTCAATGAATACCTGTTTGAGCGGTATATCTAGATTTTTAATCAACTCTTTTAGCCTTGTCATTGTCTCTTGATCACCAGTGCAAAGCAGCGAATTAGTTACTTGTATCCACTGGATTGTATTGATCGCACTGATAAGGGTCTTTTGTACAGCTGCTTTATTTTCTATAAGCTCTTGAGCTATTTTGCGAAGAGCTCCTTGTATTTCATCACCTTTATGATATTGGAGCTTGTATACTAAGAAACTTGTATTGTCGATAGGTTGTATTGACTCTGTTGCAGCTGTTTTTTCTCTTCCTGGAACATCAAAAGTAGAAAGAAGCGTCTTTACTTCTGATATTGTCTTATCATTACCAGTAAAAAGAAGAGAATTTGTTTTTTCAACGTATCTCATCGATTGGATAGTTCGATATAAATCTTGGTTAACAAATCCTGATTCTTCTAGGTGATCAATAAATTCTTTTAAAATATTTTCAAGTGACGGACCTGAATAATACTGAGGTTTGTATATGTAAAATTGATCTGCAGCTGTAACCTTGCCTGGCAGAGCAGCTGCTACATCAAACTTTTCAAGTAGTGGTTTAATCTTTTCAAGGGCTGTAGATGTTCCTGTAAATACTAACGTATTATTAGAAGAATCATAACGGCCGCTGTTAATAGCCGTGATGAAATTCTTATCTGCCATTTTCTCTTTTTGGAAATCTTTAGCTACTGCTTGTAGAGAATTTAATAAACTCTTAGGAGATGCTTTTTGTACATTGTAAACTAAATAAGTAGTTTCGCCTTTCTTCTGGATCTCTCCTTTAGAGATAATATCAATAGTTGAAAGAAGAGTTTTAATTTTTTCTAGTGAAGGTTTATTTCCTGTAAATACTAATGACTGAGACGAAGAAACATATTTCATTGATTGAATTGTTTTAAGAAAAGCTGGATCAGCAAGCTTGGATTTATCTAAGCTTGCTGCAATATCTTCCAATTTGCTTTGCAAAGCTTTAGCCGATAAGTGCTGTGGCTTGTACATGTAAAATTGATCAGCTGCTTTCACGCTTTCTTTTTGTCGAGCATCATCATATTGAGCTATGATTTTCTCAGCTTCATCAATTACTTCTTTGTTTCCAGTCAGCATCAAAGAATTGGTTTCTTTGATCCATCTCATATTTTCTAAACAATCAATCAGCTCAGGATTGTCTGTTTTTTTAGCTTTTAGATTATCTACAAATTTTTCAATGTCTTCTTCGATGACATCACCAGAAGTATGCTGCAATTTGTAGATAATATATGTGGAAGCAGAAGCTATCTTTTCCTTTTGTTTTACTGTATCTATTGAGACTAAAAGCGTTTTAATTTCAGCAAGAGATGCTTTGTTTCCTGTAAATAAAAGAGTGCGAGTTGCAGGTACCCATTTAGCGCTTTTAATCGCTTTAATGAGAGGTGCGTTCACTAGCTTTGCTTGCTGCAAGTTCTTCGCAATGTCTTCTAAAGAGTCGATGAGTTTTTTCCCTTCAACATTTTGAGGTTGGTAACTTAGAAATTGAGAAGCTCCTCCACCGGGAACAGATAAATCTTCTTGCACGTCAACAGTAGTTAAGATTTCTTTGAGCTTGTCTATTGATTCTTTTGAACCTACAAAGACGATGTCTCTTGTAGTCTCACTCCAATGCATGGAATCTATGGTGCTAATTAATCCTGTTTCTGCGAATCCTACCTTTTTTAGATTACCAACTACCTGATCTAAATAATCAGCTACTTCTTTAGGAGATTTATATTTTGTTTGGTAAATAAATACATTTTCTTCAGAAATAGCTTTTTTCTGTACCTTTGCAGGTTGTATATCTATGCGAGATAAAATAGAAAGAGCTTTATCCCCAAGTTTTTTTGTCGTGATGATGTAAATCGTATTACTCAGATCTTGCGGTATTAGATAAAAAGCTTGACCTTGCTTAAGGGGAACTATGAGTTTTTCCAAAAGGCCAATTAAATATTTTGGTGATGCATTCTTTGCCACATAACTTTCAACGACAAGCGGATTTTGTGGCGCATCTAAAGCATCGATAAGTTTTTTGATCCTATCAACATTACTATTAATGTCTGTGATAATGAGTTGATTGGATTCAGGAATAGTCTGTAGAATCGAGTTCTTTGAAACCATAGCTTTAATCACTGTAGCTATAGCGTCTACCTTTTGATTCTCTATAAAAAAGACACGAGTGATAAGAGGAGCAGTGTCATCTTTTTCTTCTTCTGTTAAGAAAGTAGCAAGCTGTTTCACATCATCATTTTTATGGACAACAAAACTTCCATTTTCTTCAAGTAAAGAAAGGCCATGTATGCGAAGCATCTGAATCAAAGTAGTCATTAAATGATCGGGTGTGATTTTTTCATCGGATACAACAGTGATGGTAAATTGAAGATCATCTTTGTTGTAGATGAAATTGACATGACATACTTTGCTGATAAAACGCATGTATTCCAAAATGGATACAGACTGAAAATTGATCGTATAACCTTCGATTTTGTCATCTTGAGGACGTATCAAGGTATCGATCACTTCATGAAATACTCCTGTCTTTGTCTCTTTAGCGAATAGATCTTCGTCGCTGAAAAAGAGACTCGACAGCGTAAGCATAAAAAATAATAAAAGTGGTCTCGTTCTTTTCATTCAGGATTAATCCTAGCCAATCGTATTACGAAAGCAGTAAAAAACTCATCACCCTTCCTATACTAAATCGTAAGACACAAGGTAAATATTTGCAATCCCTTTCGTGCGTATTTAAGTAGGAAAAAAAATAGTTGATAGTTTTCTTTATGAAAATGCTTTCAAAAAAGATGTGCTAAGATAAACGTCAGTTAGATTTTTCTCAATGCTTTCTTTCTATACAAAGAACGCCTTTAAAGCGTTGATGCATATCTTTTTTTTCTTCTTCAGAGGTTAATTGAAGAATTTTTTCCGCTAAATGAGAAGGAGGATAGGCAAGTAAACTGATAATTTCGCTCTCAGAACTTTGAAGTAATTTTTGTAAATTCACATTTGTTTGCTTTGTAGTGATTAGAAGCTTGTCATGGATATTCCAATTAATAGAAGTTTGAGAAAATGTTAAACCGTCACCTTTGCCTAAAATCGGATTAGGGGTAGTCAAGGGCTTGATTTTGGTAGCTTCTTCAGGGATATGATAAAATGCAAAATTATCGTCCATTGCAAAAAATATTTGATTCATTTCAGGGCGCATTAATAGATAAAGAAAATGGAATTGTGCTTTATCGGCTTGAAAAGACAAAGAATGGTTAACCTTGCCTATTGCTGATTCTGGTTGGATAGAGCTGAGAGGTGCATTTTCAGCTAAAAGCATGCGAAGCATGCCTTTAAGCTGTGCCGTTTGAAATAAAGTACTAAGACCTACATTTTTTGGTTCAGCTAAAAAAAGAGCAAAAGTGTTTTCTGTAAATTTAAATATATCTAAATAAATCCCGGTGAGAGTAAAGCTCTCTTCAAATGAAGCTTTAATATCTAATTGAGGAAAAGAAAATTGAGGAGTCGTGAATAAAGATCTTGAACTTTCTTTTAGAGCATCAAAAACAGAATCTAAATCTTTTTCTTCTTGCTCTTCTCTGTAATTTTTCAAAAAAGAAGAAATATCAGTAATAAAATCTACGATATCTTGATATCTTTTTGTCAGATCGGGATCTAAAGCTTTTTCTAAAATTGGCCGCAAATTTTTAGGTATCAATGAAAAATGAACAGTTCCATGACTGAGTTGACCTGTCACAAGCTCATAAGTGATCATTCCAAGAGAATAAATATCAGAAGCAAAAGTAACGCCACTTGGGTCGAGTTTTTGCTCGGGACTCATATAACTAGGAGTTCCAATCGTTCGTTTTTTTCCAGGTTTTTTGGGAATCTTCTTTTCTTCAGAAAGTTGAGCTATTCCAAAATCAATTACTTTTATTTCACCATTTTCTGTGATTAAAATATTTTCAGGTTTTAAATCCCTATGAATCACTCCATGTGTATGAAGATGACAAAGAGCATAGGCAACTTGTAAAACAATCTCTAAAGCTTTTTTTGTGGAAAAGGATCTTTTCTGAATAAATTGACGAAGAGATATGCCTTGGATAAATTCCATAGCTATATAAAGACCTTTTTCCCAAGGACCTTCACCATAGAGTTGTACGATATTCGGATGGTGGGTCATGCCAATAATATGTGCTTCTTTTAAGAAACGATCTACCACTTCTCGATTTTTTATAAACTTTGGAGAAAGGATCTTTACTATCAAAGGTTTTTGCGTTTTAGGATGAAGAGCTAAGTATAGAAAGCTCATACCGCCCTTGCTAAAAAGACTTTCAATCTTATAAGGACCAATTTGCTTTGGCGAAGGTAAAGCTGCGCCAATATCCGATGTTAGATCAGGTAGGGTTGTCTGCTTTGCTAAATCTTCAACCATAAATAATATTATTGATTAATTTCTAAAATGCGAATTCCCAAAGCTTCTCCTAGATGAACGATTTCACCTTTGCCAATAATTTTCCCATTCACGGTCAAATTAATACTGTCTTCAGGAGAAACGGAAAACTCTAAAAAATTTCCAGGTTGTAATTTGATAAGATTTCCAATCGTCATAGAAAACCTACCAATTTCTGCTGTAAGACAAACTTCTGTTTCTTTGACAGCAGATTCTTTTTCTTTCTCCGCTAGTCCTTTGTCAATAGGTGGAGTTTCTTCTTCTATTTCTTCTATAGGTTCTTCTTCGAAGATTTCTTCTTTTTCTTCTTCTTTAGCCATGGTTTTATCCTCATAATAAAATGCATAATCTAATATTTTTATCTTTTCGCTTTTAATCTTAGCATGCAGAAGGGGAGTCTTGCCAAGAACAATCGTTACAATTCCTTTTTGTGTTTTAGGATCATAACTTGCGCGATCGAAAAGAACAAAATCTCCTTTCTTTATTGCTTTGAGCTCTTCGAAGCTCAGATGTGTTTTTCCCCCTTCAATTCTTAAAGGAAGATCAACATTTGTTTCCCATTCTTTTTCATATAAAGAAGGCATTTCTTTTAATTTTTGAGAAAAACTTGAGCGAAAAGTAGGAGATATTGCTAGTCTGCCCCAAATAGATGTTTTGTTGAGTTTCATCTGTACATCTCTGCAAAGATATCCAGTTTCTTCTAATGAGCCATCTTCAGCAAATTTCAAACTATAAGAGCTCATTTCTTTCATCGATTGAATGTGATCCAAAGATAAAAGACAAAGATAACGATAAAATCCTTCTTGAAGTGGCTCAGATGATAAATCTTCAATGGGAGGCTCTATAAGCATATGTGAAACTAATTTGGATATGTCTTTTTTATCCATAATCCAAAAAAGATTTCCTGAAATTGGTGTCATTACAAGAGCTTGCACAATAGTGTCGTCTGAAAAACCCTCATGTATTTTATCTTGAGATCTCCAAACTGCATCCTTAATTTTTAAAGAAAACTTCTTCTCTTCGAAATGCGATGTAAGTTTTTCTTGCAGTTTTGTAAAGTCAAAAGAAAAACTGGGAAGAAGAGGAATGTTATCTAATTGAAGCAGCGCTGAGCTTACTCTTTTTTTCCACTGAAATTTTTCTTGTTCCATAATTTTTATCTCTTTTTATCTTTTTTCTCTTTTTCGTCTTTTGCTACGCCTTCTTTTCTATGAAAAAGAAACTTTTCTCTTTCATGTTCTGTCCTAAGCAAATTGACCGAAAAATCTAAATTGCTATTTTTAAAAGCAGCTTGCAGGCTTTCTAAATTTTCATCAAAAATAGCAACAGCTCTTGGATTTCCAATAAGTCTTACATTATAAGATTCCGGTGCTGTCGAATATTTTTCAATAACAATACGTGCTCCAAAAAGATCGGATGTTTCAAACTTTGGAGAATTTAGAATCACTTCAGTTGTCGAGACACCTTTAGATCTCATTAATATGATTGTTCCTACCATTTGATGAAAAAGTAGTGGCAAAGCTGAACTTGCCTCTAAATAAGGATGAGCTTTAGCTGTAATTGCAGAAGAAGTGTTTTCAATATGTGTAGGTAGCTGCGCCGGCCACTGAATAGATTTTTTCTCTTTTTTTTCATGTGGAGATGGAAATACTTCTTTTTCTCCCTTTTTAAGATGAGTTTTTTCTTCTGGAACTAAAGCCTTTTTTTCGTCTTCAGCTTTAGTCGGAATAGATAAAAGCGAGGTTTTTGTTTCTTCTTTACTCATTGCTTTTTTCTTCTTCATTTTTTCCATTCCAGGAAGCGTTTCAGTTTTCACTTCTTTTGGATGATGCAAACCTTCCATACCAATAGATTCTTTTTCACCTTTTTTTGTTTTCTTCTTTTTACCTAGCTTTTCTTTTTTCCCTTTTTTGTGTTTTACTTTTTTTGAAGTATCATCTTTTGGCTCTTGTACTCCATCCCAAAATTCAGGAGAAGCTGGAAGGCTATCTTCAGGATCTTCACTTTCTGGCGGGGGAGAATAATAAGTAGTGTCATAAGGAGAAGGTGGTTGTGTCTCTTCATTTTCTTCTTCCTCTTCTTCATGAGGAATTTGTCTTTTTTTTCTTTTCTCTAATTCTACTTCTCCAGTTTTTTGGACCATTAGCTCTTTGAAAAATCTAGAATCAGGAATGGAGGTTTTCCTATCCTCAGGACCTCCCGGTGATTTTTCCTCTATTCTCTCTACCATTAAATTATTCCTCTTTTACTGTTTCTTCCTTAAGTACCTTTGGGACCCTACTTCGTCTAGAATCTTGCCCTCTTCTTTTTTCTCCCAGAAATGTACTTCGCTTTGCCACTGTTTTTTATGAATTTTTAATTTTTCTACGTCTTTTTGTTTTTGAATTAAATCAAGTCTTGCCATTTCTACAGCTTTTTCAGCTTCTTCCACTTTCTTTTTTTGCGCATCAACTTTTTTTTGTTTTTCTTCTAATTTTTCATCTACAACTTCAAGATAAAGTTTCATTTGCTGAATTTTATCACTTGTTGTTCCTGTATCTAGTTCGTCTCTAAGCTGTTTTAATTTTTCTTGTTTGTGTTTTAAAACTTCATCTCTTTCCGCTTCTCTTTTCTTTAAAATTTCCTCTTGCTCTTTGAGCTCTTGCTTTTTCTCCTCTAATACCTTTTGCGCTTGCTCAAAGCGTTTATTTTTAATTCTTACAAGTTGTTCTAGAGGATATTTTAGTGCGCCCATAAAGCTTACGTAAAGAGTTTCATGAGAGCATCCATCGTTTGTTTAAATGTGGATTTCTCATTCACTTTTTGTTTTAAAAATTGATTGACTTTGTCAATGTAGCGGATAGCAAAATCAGCAGCTTTATCTGAGCCAGGCTTGTATTCACCAATGCGAATCAAAAGCTCATTCTTTTTGTAATTAGCAAGCACTTCTCTGATCTTACCCGCTTGTTTGAGATGCTTTTCATCAATGATAGCAGGCATCACACGAGAAATTGAAGCTAAGATATCAATAGCAGGATAATGGTATTTTTGTGCTAGTTCATTAGATAGAACAATGTGTCCATCTAAGATAGATCTTACTTCATCTGAGATAGGTTCATTAAGATCATCACCTTCCACAAGGATAGTATAAAAAGCAGTGATCGATCCTTTTTCTGAATTGCCTGACCTTTCTAAAAGTTTAGGCAATGTGGCAAAAACAGAAGGAGTAAAACCAGCTCTTGCAGGAGGTTCTCCCGCTGCTAGACCTACTTCCCTTAAAGCTCTTGCGTATCGGGTAATAGAGTCCATCATTAAAATGACGGATTTACCCTTTTCTCTAAAATACTCGGCTATGGCTGTTCCTACCATGGCGGCATTAATCCTAACTCCTGCAGCTTGATCGGATGTAGAGACAATAACAACCGATCTTTTAAGGCCTTCTTCACCTAGATCGTTACGGATGAATTCACGTACTTCTCGACCTCTTTCACCAATTAGAACTATAACGTTTATATCGGCAACAGCATATCTGGCTATCATTCCTAAAAGGGTAGATTTACCTACTCCAGAACCAGCAAAAATACCCACTCTTTGGCCCTCTCCGCACGTTAGGGGGCCGTCTATGGCCCTTATTCCTACTGAGATAGGCTCAGCTATCAAAGACCTTTTTAAAGCCTCAGGAGGAGGCGCTGTTACAGGCCTTTCTTGCTTGAGATCCAAAGGCGGTTTCTCGTCGAGATCTATAGGCTCGCCAAGACCATTTAGAATTCTGCCCAGTAGCTTTTCTCCCACTTTCACATGGAAAGGCATTTTGGTGGGAATAACCTCAGAAGAAGGACCTATATTTTCCATTGTCCCAAGTGGTGATAAAAAGACCTCTTCTTTCGTAAAACCAACCACCTCTGAAATTAATGGAGCACCTTTGCGCTTTATAAGGCAAATGTCTCCCATTTTTACTTGAGGCACTATTGCTTTGATAAGCATGCCTACAATTTCAGTGATCCTTCCGTGAACTGTAGTTAGCTCAACTTCTTCTAAGTGGCTTACAATATCATCGAAAGAAGGATGGTTTTTCATGAAAGCTCCCTATTAAATCTGCATACCCATAATTTGTTTAATCGAATCAACAACTTTACCAAGCAGTACAGAAGAATATTCTAAAGCTTGCTGTGCTTGTGCTATTTTCACCTGTACAAGTAACATCTGACCAGGTTGCAATTGCCCTTTACCTGATGCTACTTCTTCTAGTTTTCTTTTAGCTTCAATGAGCTGATTCTGGCCCGTTGTTACGAAATTCAAAAAACGAGTAATTGGTGTAGCCCCAGCAGGTATAGCCTGTTCAGGAACTTTTGGTACGCCTAATTTTTCTGAAGCAGCTGTTAAATTATCTTTAGCTTCCGTCAATTTGTTTTCCAAAAGCCTTTGATGCGAATGCTTGAATTTCAAATTGGGTGTATTCAAATTCTTTTGGATTGTACGGACCGTTCCTTCTGCAGTATTCACCTGACCTAAAAGAGATTCAATCGTAGGGGACTCACCAGTTGGAACTCCTGTTTTTGCTAGCTCCATAGGAGTTACAGCTTGAGGTCCCGTTGTCTCATCTTTACCTGGTGCTTGTTCCATCTCAGATTTAAAAGCACTCTTGTCAGGTGGTATTTGTTGCTTCTCTTCAAAACCACGAGCAGGTTCTATAGGCTTTGATCCAGGTAGGTCGTCTGGCATGCCTGGCGGTTCTTGAGCCATAGTTTACCTTCTATTTTTTTGGTTTGCGAACTTCTGCTGGTGATGGCCCTTTTTTAATAAATTTTTCCACAAAATTTATCGCCATTCCTGACAGTTTTTTTACGTCTTTATCTTTATCTTTTTCAGTTTCATGAAGCAGCTTCTCTCCTTCTGTGACTTGATTAACTGTCATAGATTTGCAAATACCAAGAAGTGCTTTAGCCATATTATCATCAGGCTTTACTTTTAGAGCTTTTTCTAAAGAGTCAATTGCTTTTGTAAGCTCTAACTTATGAAGATAAAGATATCCAAAACCAACTAAAGATAAGGTGTTTTTTGGATCTAATAGCTGAGCTGCTTTAAAAAGCTTCACTGCCGCATCTTCGTCCGCTTGGTTCACTGCTATGAAACCAGCCTCTGCAAAGAGAATGAAATCTTTTTTATATTTTTCTAACATTGTTATTTTCCTTTTTTCTTTAACTTATCATGTGACTAACAAATTATGTTGTTCTCTGGTTTTGCACGGTTTTGTTAATCATACTATTTACCTGCGCAATAATATTCGAAATAGATTCGCCTACTTGCGTTACTTGGCTCATGTAAAACTGTACTAGCAAAAACTTACCAGGACGTGCTGTTGACATCGCATCTGATAACTTTTTAACTTCGCTCACTACTTTTGATTGTAACTGAATATATTTCGTTACAAGTGATCTAAAATTTAATGATCCCCATTGTGTCATGAAATTTTCTCCTTATGATTTAAGTGCTTTGTTAAGAACTTTTTTTGTGGCTGTATATCCGTGAAGAATCACCCCTAAATCATCGAGTTCTTTTGAGCTTTTTCCTTCTCGAATTTCTTTTTTCACTTCGTGAATATGCTCTTCGATTTCATCGAGCCTTGCTTTTGCCTTTTTTTTGTCTTTTTTTAGTTCGGTTTCTAGACCAAACTCAAAAGGCTTTTTCTCTTTTTCTAAGCCATACATGTTAGTTGCTCCTTTTTGTTATTGACTTGCCTGGCTATAGTTTATTTTATATTTTACCTGATCTTTTTCAAGAAGAATTGCATTCTGTTTAATCGAGGTAATTTTCATTCCATCGAGGAGATCATCTTTGGCTAAAATGAGCCCATTAACTACAACACTGTAATTCTCTCCATCGAATTTTGCGTAGCCAGTTACGCTATATTTTTGTGATAAATCTATCCTTGCTGTATCACCACTGGATCCAATGGCTAAATTCGTAATTTCTCTCACACCATGTAGAGATTTTATGTCATCTAAAAACGCCGTAAATTTGCGATGTGTCTTTTCATCGTATTGACCTGTCAGTATCACATCCCCATTCGTTACGCCAAATGATATGCCATCAAACCCTTCTTTCCTAAGCATAGAGCTAATTTGTGCATTTAATACATCTTCGATAACTACTTTGTTTTTCAAAAGATCAATGTAGGGAAAGTTCATATTTAAGTAATCACCTAACTCTTCTGCTTCTGTCGTTGTTTTAATATAACCGGTGACGATAAATTGCCCTGGTTTTGGAGAATGAACAGACACACTACGCCATGCTGGATTATCACTTAAAATGCCGTTAACATTTTTCCAAACCAACTCATCAATGATGACATTATCATCTAGACTGCCAATAAAGGGTAGCTGTTTTATATCATGTAGCATTTCTTGTTTATCGATTGATGTAAGTACATGACCCATTAAGAAAAGATTTTCAGATCTTGGATTATACGAAAAAGTAACGGAAGGATATTTATCTAATGTCTTAGCAATATCTTTTGTTACATCTTTTGCTACTAGCTCAACATCATGTGAACGGAAAAGAGCAAAAAAGCTGACAACAGAAATCAGCAGTATAAATCCAAGTGCGCCTGCTGTAATCAGATGTTTAAACGGTATGATTTGTTCTTTTCGCCAAGCGCCTTCTTTAACTTCTTCTTCAACTTTTGCAGCTACTTCTTCTTCTTCCTCTTCTTGGATAATAGCAGGGGAAGGAGTGTAGATGGTTTCCGCTTCCGCTTCTTTGTCGACAACGACAAAAGTTGTTGTTCCAATCGTGATTAAATCTTGTGGCGTTACTCTTGTTTTTTCAGCCGTTGGTCTAGAGTTGACATAAGTTTTATTTTTCGATCCCAAATCTTCAATCGTCATGATTTTATTACTATCGATCGTTAGATTGGCATGATGTTTGGAAACGCTTAAATCATTAAAAGCGATATCGCAAGTATTAGGATCTTTTCCAAGTAAATAAGTTTTATTTGTCTCAAGCGCGAACTCAGCTCCTGTGTTAGGACCGGACAAAACTTTTAAAATCAGCTTTGGCTCTTCTACTAAAGGATAAATTTCTCCCGGCTCTTCTAAATCTTCAAAGATTGTATCGTAAGCTGTTGTTTCTTCTTTGACGGGAGCTTCTTCTTCTTCTTCAACTTCTTCTTTTGCTTTTTGCTTTTTTGCTTTTTTCTTTGCAGGTTTTTCCATCTCGCCAATAGATGGAGGTTCCATGTCTTCAAAAACTGTATCGTAAGGACTTTGTTCTTTTTCTGGTGTTTCTTCTAAAAAAACTGTTTCTACTCCAACATCTTCTTCTGGTTTTTCTTCTTCTATCTCTTCTTCAATTGTTTCTTCTGCTTCGTCAAGATGAGGAATCGCTTCTTCGGAATAAAGAAAAATATTTTGACCTATTTTTAGCCGATCGCCTTCTTTTAAAAGATGCTCACCTGTGAGAGCTTGGTCATTCACTAAAATGGGATTGGTATGAGAAAGATCTTCAAGAACCAGTCCATCCGGCTCTTTTTTACAAAGTACATGTTTGCGAGAGACAGTTGGATCGTCAAGAATAATATCTGACTGATCAGGATCCCTTCCGATAGTCCACTGATCTTTGCCTTCAAAACGAAGTACTTTTCCCTTCTGTGGGCCTTCTTCCGCGATCAGATGCATGGGCATATGTTACCTTCAGCCTTTAGTAAATATTTTGTCTTTGTTTTTCAATTAAAGTTTCAATCTCTTCTCGTAAGTAAACGAGATAATTGACAAAATCTTCAACCTTATCTCTAAACTCTTGATAATTTATTTCATACGGCATTATATAAGACAGTGTCAAGAACTTATCATCCGCTGTAGCTCCAATCGTTGCGCCACCTGTTCCTTGACCTAGAAAATTTGCTTTCATCAGATAAATAAAAAGATCCTCTCTATTTTCCTTTGGTAAGGTAAATAAAGAAGACCAAAAATAGATTTTTTTTTCTTCTTTGTCGAAAAATGTAATTTTCACATCTTCGTTGATCCAAACTTCATATATCTTTTCTTTATTATCTTCTACTTTCGCTATTTTCACATCGTCGCAAAGTTGGTCGATTAAATCTTTAAGCATGTTTGTGTCCTCAGCCGATGACTATCACCGCCTTATATATATATTGATCCATAAAGACAGATAATGCTCAAGGTTTTTTTTCAAAAAAAAATGACCGACAACCTAAAAAGTTGTCGGTCACCTGTTGGGAAGCAAATGTCAACCTATAATTAGGCGGACAAAAGACTAAATTATTAAACTGCTTGGGCTATAGCTGAAAAAGAGTTGTAATAACCTTCTGTTGTTTGAATAATTTGGCTTTGTACTTGATTAGATTTATCACGTCCTGAAGAAACAGCTTGGAGTAATGCTTGACCTAAAGCAGCGCGAGCTCTAGCTTTACCTTCTTGTGTTTGTTGTTTTGCTTTATCTAAGTTCCAAGCTTCCCAATAGTTATTTGCAATTTGAGATAAGTTTTGAATCGCAAATTTTCTGTTATTGATTTCTTGAGAAGCGTTTTCTACTTCTTGACGTCTTCCTTTGATATCTAATTTATCTAAAGCAGTTTTTGCTTGATCAGGACCCATTAATCTAATGGCTTCATCTGTATGTGGATTTATAGTTGTTCTTGGTCCGCGTCTGAAAGTTATTTTTCTAAAGAAAGATCTATCGCTTTCATCGAACATTTGTTCAGATATGTGAGCATCCGCTCCATCTCTACTTACTAAAGTTCGTAAATTAGCTTGTGTTTCTGGAGAAGCTTGCTCATAAGCATCTCGTAAATCACCTATTTGTACTTCATCGTATCCCGTAGTTTCTTCCATTCTTTGCTGTAAAGCGTCCTGTAGAGTATTCGTTCTATCTACAGTTTCGCTAGCTTTATTATATTTACTTGAGTATCCGGCTCCTAGAGAAATACCTCCTAAACCGACCATAGTAGAACCAGCTGAAATACCTTTCCAGGCATCATCTTTTGTTCCTTGTGACAGTTTTTGGTATGCTAAAATAGTACCATGAGAATCTACTAAAGCGGCTATAGAGACACCTTTAACGTCGAGAATAATTATCCTCTTAGTTGCATCTATAGTTTCATCTAGTTTTTTTTGCACTTGTGGTTCATAACAGATTGAATTCGCTAATCCACTACATGCAACTGTTGCTAGACTTGGTGAGTGTTCCATTTTTTTCCTCCGTTTTATTATATTTTTTTATGCTAATAACTCTTGAGCTACAGTATTTGCTACCACCGAAAAACTTGGGATAGTTCTGTAGATTGATCTATAAGATCCATTAATTTGTTTTATAACATTCATAGTTGTAGATGAATGATTATAGTGAGCATATAGATCGATAATAGATATCGCTCCTTTCGCTTCACCATATTTCTTTTCTGCGTCAGCCTGTTTAAGTTGAGATTCTCCAATTAGTATTTGGCAAGCACCTTGAGCAATCATACATATTCCAGCTACTGCAATAGATGATCTCATAAGTATTGGAAAAGCTTTTGTACCCACAAGTGATTCTGGCATTTGAGCGTTTCTCATCGAAGCATATCCAGCTATAAATAATGTGAGCATTCCTAATACCTGGCCCCAAATCTCAGCATCTTCTTTATTTACCTTACATAACTCTAAAAAGGAGGTCCATAAAGATCCTAAAGTGTTAGTAGATCCTAATACTTGTAGAGCTGACATCTTAGCTGTAGTGACATAAGACTTTTTAAAATTTGCTTTAAATCTTTCTTTGAAAGTTTTGTTAGTTCCCTGTGGTTGATCTTGATCTCTAGGCGCTGCTACTTCTTCATTTTGTTCTAGTTCATTAGCTTCATTAGCGACATCTTGACCAGCTTCTTGCTCGCCTACTTCTGCAAAATTAACCATTTCTTGTTCTGCTACTTGTTCTGTAACTGTTTCTGTGGCTGTTGTTGTAACAGAAGATATGCCAGTTTCTAATGCAGCCGAAAGACCTGATGCTCCAAAACTTAAAAAGATAGTAGCTGCAGTAATAATTATACCAGAGACTGCTTGAGCCCATGCAGGAGGCTGCTCTCCCTTCTTCGTATGAGAAATACCTTTAGCTATACCCATTTGTATTTTGCTCATCTCTCCTGATAAAGTTAGTCCTGCTAAAACGACTCCCATAAGAAGTCCTGGAAGACCACCAAGAGCAAATCCTATTACGCAACCTGCAATGGCTCCGATAATAGAAAATACTTTCATGATTTTCTGTTCATGCTCTTGCTTTTCTAGTTCTACGAGCATTTTTTTAAGCTCACGTATTGCTTTATTTGTAAAAGTCTCCAGAAAACGCAAAACGCCTTTTTCCATATCATTGTCAAGGCCCATAATTTCCTGCAATTTATGTGAGATTTCTGATTGGGCTTTAACTAAAATAGCAAGCATCATGTAAATGATCTTTTCTAAGGCCTTTTTTTGTTCTTTTGTTAGCTCCCATGAATCGTTATCATCAGCTTTAGTTGTTTTTTTCTTTTCGTTAGCTTTTGATTCTTTTGTCGTTTTTTCATAATAAAGTGCAAGTTGTTGAGGAGGGGGAGCATTTGTAGAAATTTGTTGTGTATCTAATGCCATTTTTATTTTCTCCCTTATTATAGACGTTGCATTGCTTGAGCGGTAAATGAAAGTACATCAATAATGCTTGACATACATTGAGGTAATATCTTTACGTTTTCTTGACCGTTAGATTGAATATTTGTCATAGCTTGAGTCTGAGTACTCATTTTTTGTAGAATTGCATCAAATTTTGCTTTTAATGCGCTATATTCGTTGTTATATTGAGAAAGTAAATCTGAGTCTTTTTGAGTAGGGTCTCCTTTATTATTTATCGGATCAAATTTTGTTTCGATCAAATTTTTTAATGCAGCTTGTTCTTTTTGTGCTTCTTTTTCGTTGTCATCAGCTAATTCTTCGACGTATTTTGCTATGATTCCCATTAAGTCCTGTCCAACGTTTGTTAATTTAACAAAACTTAATAAGGCAGCTGCCATAGAAGCTCCAACGATGCTAGATAATTCATCAAGATAAGATCCATTATCTAAATCTCCTTTTTTAGCATTTGCGATGTCTTGCAATGCTTTTGCTAAAGAACGTAAGAAATTTGGATCATCCATATGTTTTTCTATAACATCAAGTAAAGCATTTAATACAAAAACTGTAGCAACAGCTTTTTTAGCATCCGTTGTTGTAGTTGTTTTTTTCTGTGCAGAAAAACTAATTGAAACTAATCCTCCATTTGAACCACCAAAAACATTTGGTATATGTGGCGTAGACATAATATTTTTCTCCTTAATTAATAAAATTAAATTGATTTTGATAAATTTTATGTAATTTATTGCTGAGATAGAAAAATCCCAATAGCAATAAATCATTAGATATTTATGAGTAACTTTTTATATAGCGAATAATTTATGCAACTAATCAGTAATGATAACTATTTAGAAAAATAGATATATATACTTGTCTTTAATAAGAGTTGCAGTCGAATAATTAACTTATTAACTTACTTATTGAGGTATCGCTTTACTTGTGTAGTATTTCATTAAATCTTCTATCTGATTTAATATAGCAGACATCGAACTGGTAATCTCTTTAATTGTAGATGTTTTTTGGTCCATAAGACCTTTGAGAGTTGAAGACTGACCATCTAAAACGTTCGTACCAGAAGATAAGTCTTTACTTATTGTGTTATCTTTAGGATCTGAAAGTTTGTTTAATTCTGTTGCTATGGCGTCTGCATCCGGCGGATTTTTGTTATAAGCATCGGTAAGTGTTTTGTCGTTAAGAATATCGCCTAAAGATACTTTTAATCTATCAGCAACATCTTTAAACCGTCCCCAGTCATCATCTAATTGGTTGATAGCTTCGAATAATTGTTTTAACCATTTTACTGCATCTTGAGGGTGCTGATCCCATGAGGTACCTTCATCTTGTGCTTGTTCCATCAATTTTGCAAGAGCTTGTTCGGCTTTACTTAATCCATCCTCTGTTTCTTGAGAACCGCCAATTTGTGCTTGAAGTATATTCATATAAGGACACATTAAAGATGTGATTAGTAACCAGAATACTAAGTCAGGAGCAAACCAGTGGAATTTACCTTTTTTATCGTAATATCCAAACTCATCCATAAAATAGTTAACAAGTGATTTCACAGCTTGCTTTTTCCAGTCGCTATAGTTAGAATTTACCATGAAAGTATCAAGCTTTCCTGCAAGTATTAAATTAAAGTCATCTACAGGTTTATCATGATCATCCACTAGGTGGAACATACGCATTTTTTCTATGAAAGACTGTTTGTTCATAAAGTGATTCACTTCGTCTAATATTTCTTGGATAGCACCAATATTAGAAGAGGTTGTACCGCCAAAAATGCTTTTTATGTATTCTAATTCAGCAACTACATCTACCCAACTACCATTCTTTCCATAAGCTTTTGCAGCTAACTGAAAAGCCATATATTGGAAAATGGACATGTTATAATCAGCGTTATAAATAGATCCTTTCTTTAATAGACCTTCAATTTCTGCTTTTGATTTATCATTTAAATGCAAAGGATTCTTAGGATCATTTAAAAGAGTTTCAATTTTCTTAAGAGCTCTAAAAAAGGTTTCAACATCAACTTTAGAGCCTTCCATTGCATCTAACATTGCAAATATCGTTCTTAAATAGTTTATGATATCTTGACCTGTGTCGAATGTAGGTCCATCATCTTTTGAGTGAGGCGAAGAAGCAGGAGCTGTTGCTGCAACTTTTGATTGTTGTGAAGGTCCAGGTGCCGATGCTTTTTTTACTTTTGGCCCTAGTAACATTGTAAATAGCATTTTTTGTGTCTTGTAGGATAAAGCACTCATAAATGCACTTAGTTTATGGTGTTTTTTTGGAGGTTGTTTCTGTTGAGACGCTATATCTTGTGAATTATTTGGTGTCTTATGTGAGTAAATTGTAGAAGTACAATTTGTCATAAATTACCTTTTTTTTATTAACTTGTTATTAATTTCCTGCATCCATTCCGGCATCAAATTGATCTGTAAGAGTTTGATACCAATCACTATCTGTAAACCAACTAGGAGGTGAACTTGGAAAATTATTTATAAAATTTTGCAAATCTGACCTAAATGTATTGTATTGAGGATACAATGTGTCACTATCAGAAGTTGCTGATGGACACAAAACATTTAAATATGTTTGAAGATCATCTTTTACAGCTGCCCAATTACCACCTTCCATTTGTCCGAAGTAGATTGCTAGTCCTTCAATTTCACTATTAAGATGGTCAGGATCACATGGCCTTGTTATAGTATAGAAATCACTTATTACTTCTTGAGCGTTTCCGGATTCACTACCGTGAGCTGTTTGGGGTTCTGTAGCTAAACAGTTATACATGTTCATCATTGCAAAACACATAATTAGCGATGCTTTATCTTGTTTTCTTGTGTCATCACTTACTGCATCTAACATTTTTTTGTCGCCCATCCAATGTAAGATATGATCATAGAAAAGTCCCGTTTTTGTTTGATCATCCCAGTTCCATTGAGTCTGAAATGTTGCAACGGCAGCGGTGAAGCCTCCATGCACCATAAAATCTGGAAGTGATTTAAATACTTTAATTTCATCTGTAGCAGTATCGTCTTTAGTCTGAGAATCTTGTAGCAAGCCACATAGATCAGACATCTGTTTATAAATAGCTTGTATCTGAGCTTCTGTAACACCAGTACTAGTAAAATTTTCATAAGCAGTTATTAAATTATGGAAGTATTCCATCATACTTAAAAGCAAAAATTCTAGTTGTTTTGGATCCATTTTTTTCCAATCATCTTTAGTTCCAAAAGGATTGTTAGCTGCTATACTATTAGAACTATTGCTATTATTTTGCACTCCATCATTTCCCGCTACCCCACCATTTCCGGTTATATTTGCAAGTCCATTAGCTATGTGATAACGAGCAGGATTGAAATTAAAATTGCTCACATTTTCACCAGATATATAAACTGTATAAGGAATGCCGTATGAATTATAAATTGTAATACCAAACATATTTATTACCTTTTTATTTTATTAACCTTGTACCCATGGAACAGTTTTAGAAGATTTCTTGATATTCTTTTTCTTTTTATCGTCTTTTATAAAACCTTTCTCTTTAAGATTACTTTGAAAAGATTTCATTTCTCCTTTTGCTTGTTGGAGAGATCCCCATTCTTCAGATGAAAAATTTTGTGGGTTACTTAAAAATGCTTGAAGCTCTTCTTCGTCCATACCAGCAGCTTTCATGGCTTCTTTAGCTTGCTTTTCTAAGGTCTCTCTTAGCTCTGTAGCCATAGCAAGAGCTTCAGTTCTTTCTTTTTCATCACTCGAATTCAGTTTACCCATGATCTCAGAAAAAACCTTTAGAGTTTCTCCAACGATCTTTTCTACGGATTCAGGAGTAAGTTCTTGGAAATTCGAGAAGAGTTCTTTAATATTATTAATTTTATCTTCCATAGATTTATTATCCTTTTATTACAGGTTCTTTGCTTCCTAGTATTATTATACTATATAGTAATTTATTTATCAATAAAATATTAAGAAATAATAAAAATTATTTAAATAAACCTAAACCGCAACCACTTAAGAAGCAATGCATTACGATATACACCTGTTACAATATAGAGTTCAGCTTTTTATAAGTCCTTAAGGAAGACTGTGTGCCTAAATTCTTAATCTTGATATATATAGGAAAAAGAGTCTTTATGTATAAGTACTTGATAATCAAATTGTTTTATTTATTACTTAAATTACGCTATGACGTTAAATATCAAGGACTTGAAAAATGTCTAAGTCGCTTAGGTTCAGACAAATCGATTCTAGTTCTTTCACAATATACGACAGAGTTAGATCCTCTTTTTATCTTTTTGGCTTTAGAAAAAAAAGGAATAATAGTAACTCCTATTTTTCATTTTCATATGCTCTTTATACGCTGGATTAAAAGACTTTGGGTTTTGTTAGGGGTTAAGTGGGTCCTGCCCTATCACAGGAAAAAATACTGGTTAGCGACTGAAAAAAACTTAAGACAAATGAAGGAAATAGCACAAAATATCGATGCTAATCGAAAAAATTACCTTTTTTCTCCAAATGGATACTTGCAGAATTCTATGTTTCCTTCTGAATCTGATTCCACTACCTCTCTTCTCATAAAAAGAGAAAGGCCCACTCTTTTGGTTACTGTAAGGGGGATGTGGGGTAGCGCTTTTTCTCATAGTTGTGTAGGGATTCCGAAAAAACCAGTAAAAACGCTTTGGTCTTGCTTTTTTACTCTTTTAAAAAATGGGATATTTTTTGCTCCTAAAAGAAAGGTTTTTTTGCAATTTGAACTTCCTGATGAAGACTTTCCCTTTAACGAGAAATCAGAAATTGTAAACAGATACTTCAATGCATATTTTTTAAGACCTTTTGATTGGGAAAAATATCATATTCATTTGGATAAAATAGGCAGAGCTATTGTTCCTTTATATTTTTGGAAAAAAACAAGAAAAATTTATCCTTATGTTGGACGTACTAAAGAAGTAACGCTAGAAACCGTACCCAAAGAAATAAAAAATATAGTTCTTAAAAAAATAGCAGCTTTAGCAAAAGTTAAAGTATCTAGCTTACAAATGGAGCAAAATCTAATAAAGGATTTAGGCTTAAATTCTTTAGATATCACTGAGCTTGTTGTCTTTTTGGATGATAAATTTCAGGTTTACGCTTTTTTTGAATTACTTATTACCGTTAAGGATGTGATCCTTTATGCAGGAGGAAAAAAAGAATCTCCTGTCTTTAAAGAAAAAAGAGAAGAATACATGCAAGCATGGCAAGATATAAAAAATCGACCAAAGCCGAAATATATTCCATCTAAAACGATTTTTGAAGCTATGTTTCATACCTTTGATCGCATGAAGTCATTTCCAGCTACATTCGATTATGCTGCTGAAATGTCTTATATGAGAATTAAGACAATTATCATAGGATTTATCGAAAAAATAAAAAATCTGCCAAATAAAAGAATAGGCCTTCTAATAAGAGGATCAAATTATTTCAATGCCTTAGCTATTGCTACTATGATGTGTAAAAAAACACCCGTTCTTTTGAATTGGAGCTTAGGTATAAATCAATTAATAAAAACTTGTGAAATTGCTCAAGTCGATTTAATTCTTTTCGATGATATGTTTTTCAATAGGATAGAAATCCCTGAAAATATGCAAAAATATTTCATGAGTATGTATGAACTGCGATATACTATGGAATTAGAAACACGTAAAGAATCTCTTGAGATAGCTAGAAAAAGTTGTCAAGAAATCATCAAATATTATGGCTTACAAGATGTTAAAGAAGATGATACAGCTGTAATATTATTTACTAGCGGAACAGAAAGCCAACCTAAAGCTGTTCCTCTTTCACATAAAAATATTCTTTCAAATGAAGTAGCGGCCGCTGAGTCAATAGGTCTTTCTGAAAAAGATGCTTTTCTTGGTATATTACCTGTTTTTCATATTTTTGGTTTTTCTACTTCAAATATTTTACCTTTAGTTTTTGGATGCAGAGTAGTCTTTTCAGAAAATATTTTAGATCTGCACTTAGCCATCGAATATATTGAAGAATGGAAAATTACAATTGTATGTACAACCCCGACATTTTTATCTTCTCTTCTATCATTGGCTAAACCTGAGCAATTAAAGTCTATTCGTCTTTTTATTGTGGGAGCAGAAAAAGCACCAAAAGAGCTTTTTGACAAAGTAAATAATCTGAAGATAAATGCTCAATTAATAGAAGGATATGGAATCACGGAATGTTCACCTATTTTAACATTGAATAAATATAATGAACCTCCAAAAGGAGCCGGGTATCCTCTTAAAAATGTTGAAATTAAAATCGTAGATCCTGAAACGAAAAAACCAATTCCTGCTAAAAGCAGAGGATTAATTTTGGCAAAAGGACCGAGTGTTTTTGCAGGATATCTTAATGATAAATTAGATCCCTTTGTCTATATAGATAATGAAAAATGGTATAATACCAAAGATTTAGGATATTTGGATGAAGAAGGAGCTTTATATCTGACGGGAAGATTAAGTAGAACTGTGAAAAAAGGAGGGGAGCTTATTAGTTTTCCTCTTATTGAAGAAGTGCTCTATAGCACTATTAAGAAAAAAGTTACAAAACCGTTTTATTTGGCAATTTTTTCAAAAGAAATTTCTAAAAAAGTCAGACTTATTTTGTGTTCTAATTTGTCTCTGAGTTTGGAAGAGGTGAATAATTATCTGAAAGAAGCTAAAATGGGAAATATTTATTTTTTAGATAAAGTGATAAAGGTAGACCCTTTTCCTCTTTTTGCAACCGGCAAAATCGATTATAAAAAAATAGAAAAGATCCTCGATGAAGAAGATCTTTTCTTGTAAGAACGATTAAATTAGTAGAAAGTATTAATTATAAGCTTCTTTTTCTGCTTCAGTTAATGCAGCATTTGCAGCGTCAAAACCAGGACCTTTTATCGCTTGGCAATGGTCAGCTACGTCTTGTGCAGACATTGGATCAGATGTACCTTCCCAGTAACCATCTCCTAGTGTATCTGTAGAATGAAATTTGAAAGTAAAATTGATTCCTGTGGCATTTTTTTCATGTCGATCAAGAATTTTATCTTTCATTGTAATACCACTAAGAGAACCAGAGTGATGTGAAGTCTTTACAGAACATTCTTTTGAATCATCTGGTACTCCATCATAATGGAAGCCAGTTACTTGAGCTTGCCATTCACCTTTTCCTGTTCCTACAGGATCATTCCAATGTTGCATAAGATCCCATGCAGTAACTGGAACATCTTTACCATTAGCATCTTTTTGTGTTACTGCAATCATAGCATATTGTTTTCCATTAATAGTTTCGAGTTGCACTTTTCCGTCAGGTCCTTTTAAGACGTTTGGTCCATCTATATCAGTGTCACTTGTTGTAGTGATAGGTGTTCCGTCAGGTCCAACACAGCTTGATGTGGATTTAGCCTTTGCTTGCATAGGAATATACTCTGGAACGCTTTGTAAAACTTTTTTTAGAGCAGCTTTTATTTTTTCCATTCTCGCTTGATCTGCTGCGTTAGTGTCGTTTATACCTAAACTATTATATGTTTTATAAAACTTGTCCCATTCATCTTTTAGTTTTTCTGGATCTGTTAATACATTAGTATCTATGATCTTGTTAAGATCGGCAACTAATGAGTTAACACCAACAATATACTCTAAGACAGCTTCTGAAACTTTTCCGAGACCGCTAGATCCTGAAGATCCAGAAGAACTTGGGATATGTGGATGTGACATATTTTTACCTCGTTTTTTATGTTTTTAGGGGTTATTTTTGCCTTAAATTAACTTGATAGAGACTTATGAATAGCATTGTGTAAATTGATTTGATCTGCACTATTTATATTCCAATTATCGTTATCATCTATTAGATCTTGGTTTTTTAGCAGAATTTCTCGAATCATTGGATTTTCAAATGAAAGGGTTTGATCTTTCCAATCTGTTTTTTGATTGTTCCATTCATATGTTGTATCATCTTGACCGAGGTCTCCGTATTGACCAATGACTCCAAAATAAAAGAAAAAAGAAACTAAATGAATGATATCTTGTACGATCTTATTAGCTTCTTGAAGCATTTGATTTCGCAGTTTATTATCTCTAGATTGGGGAGATCCGGCTTTATTTTCTTTGTTTATTAAATCTTGAATTTGTTTCAGTAAACCCTGTAACTCTGTTTTCGTCATATTTGAACTGTTCAATCTTTCAAGCAGATCGTCGATTTTTTTGGTACTGAGTAAATAATCTTGAAGATCTCTTCCTATTGAAGATAGACCATTATTTGATTGCGTGCTTGGGATAATTACGGAACTAACCATAAAAATTTTTCCTTACTAGATTTTTACTTTATTAATGAAGAATCTTTTATTTTGTTTGGATAACTTGTTTTGAGAAAAATTAGAATTTTGCTTTATTTTTTCTTTATTAAAAGCTTGAAGCTTTTGGTAATTTTGGGATACCCACGCTTGGGCTTGTAAGTATTGTTGGCATTCAATAGGAGTCAACTTTTCTTCTTCATAAATGAGACTCATAATATCTGGTAAGCCAAGGTGAATCTTTTTCGTAGCATTGGTTACAGCTTTTTCGATATTATTTAATAGCCATAGAGCTGCTTCTGCTCCTTCTTTTCGTGTTTGTAAATTATCTGATTTAAATAGGTCTTTACAAGCCGGATAGAATTTCAAAGCTACTTTAATGCTGTTGATTACTCTTTCTACTGGATCGGTTGAGTGTGTTGCAAAGTCGCTTTTTATTTGATCAAGTAATGCCATAATTAATAGATTTTTGTATGTTCTTTTATCCTACATAGTTAATTATAGTATAAAGTTTATTTTAAGTAAACATTTAATTTTAATTAAAATCAAACAGGGTTTCTTCGCAAGGCGTTAGCTATAAGCATTTTGTGAAGCCAAAGGGCGCTGTTCTTCATTCCTAAACTATTGATTATTAACGTTTTGGCACTGTCCTTGGTAATTGAATATAATAAAGTTAATTTTAAAGTTTTATTGTTTTTTAATTAAAATTAAGCTATAATTAATGTAGATTAATAATAGAAAAGGTTAATTATAATGGCTCATAGAGTACTTCAAGAGCTTGAACATGATTCTTCTTCTAGTAGCTATCATCCTCTATTTCAGGTTGCTAGCGAGGATCATCATTTAGCTACTTCAGCAGTGATAAGCTTACTTGAACGTGATGAATTTCCCATACCTTTTGAGTGTGGTTTAGAAGATTGTCCTAATCAAGAGCTTGAAGCCAGAGAAGTACCAAGAAGAGACCTTGATGTCAAGGTTTCCCGTGTATTTAGAGGTACAGTATTATTCAAAGATACAATAGATGCTGAGAAGAAGCAAAGACATGATGAATTAATGCTTAATTTCCTTCGAAACATTCGTACTAGAGAAATAAATGAATTATTAGCGGGAGCTCATCCAAGAAATCAAGAGGTAATCGATAGTTTGCAACCTCAAGTGGAAGAAGCAAATGGAGATAATTTAGTTACACTATATCAAAAAGGTATTATTTCATCTTTTAACCTAAATTATACCAATGGAACGCTAATTATTACTAGAAATGTAGATGGGCAGTATTGCCATGAAATAGAGATAACACTTAGTGATTTTTCGGAAGAATGGCAAGACGGTGATATACAAGGAGTCACCCATAAGCAATGGACAGAGCTTAAAAAAGCCTTTTATGATGAAAGAGGTACAAAAGTACCTCATTATTCGACCTATAGGAGAGGGGGAATGGGACCTTATGATGGTCTTAATACTTTTGAATTCCGTCCAGATTTTTTAATAAAGCATTCAGATAAAAGGTTATTTCCAAGAGAAGAATCACGAGATAAAAAGCACAGACGTGTTTGTAGTGGAGTAAGGGAAGTTGGTCAAAACTTATTTGGTGATGCAAATGAACAAAAAATTCAAATAGCTCAGACAAAAAGGGAACTTATTGAAAGAATATCACAAGCAACACTTACAACTTTTAGAAGAGAAATTCAAAGGCTTATAAGAGAAATGCAAGAATTAGATGCGCAAATTCAAGAGGCTGGTCACGGAAGAGCTCAATTAGTACGAAGGAAATCTGCTTTAGCTTCTAGAAAAAATCAAATTAGTAAAATGTTGCAAGAATGTGAAACGATAAAATTCTTAGAACTCGAAATGGCTCTTTTATTGGCACACGAAGAACCAACTTCTGATGAACAATTTGAGTATTTTAAAAGAGTATATAGACACTTAAAAGCATTTTATAAAAAACATTCAAAATTTACAGAAAAAGAAAAATTACATATCTTACAAATAATTAGTCTTAGTTCAACAAAATGGCGCTCTGCTGTTTCTAGAATATTTGAAGAAAAGCTTAGACAGTCTAATTTTTATCAAGATCCTATTTGGGAAACAGCTCTATTGGGAATAATGGAACAAGCAAGAAATTTTGAGAAAATTCCTGAATTATTAGAAAGACGTCTTTTAATGATATTTATTGAAAAAGGTTTTTCTCAAGAAGATAGCGCAGTATTTATCCAGAATATAATTCGACATTATAATAGATCTTTTGTTCCTGCTAGAGAAGAAGAGGCTCAACTAGTTCGTTCACCTCGTAGAAGACGACATCAAGCTAGAAGTAGTCAAATAAGACAAAGAAATGAAGCACAGCGAGGAAGAAGCGTTGAAATGCCTGTAGTAAGAGACCCATCAAGGCAACAACGACCTCAAGCGCTACCTCAAGCAAATGCTTTTGAAGAAGTAGTAACTAGTTCTGAGTTGGATTCTGAATAAAATAAACTAATTACTCTTTTCTTTTAATAATCGGCTTTTTATTTTCTTTAACCGTTTCTTTTTCAATCGTTATTTCTTCTACCGTTGGATCTGAGGGTATTTCAAACATCAATTTCCGAAGCAGGTTTTCGACTATCATACGAAGAGCTCTCGCTCCTGTGCCAGTTTCTTTGGCTTTGTCAGCGATGGCTTCAAGAGCATCATGAGTAAATTTCAATTTCACATTTTCTTCAGCAAAAAGAGCTTGATATTGCTTGATAATAGCATTCTTAGGCTTGGTCAAAATCTCTACCAGATCATCACGTGTTAAATCTGAGCAATTAGAGATACTATTAAAACGACCGACAAATTCAGGGATAAGACCAAACTCAATAAGATCTTCTGGCTCTACCTGAGAAAGAAGATAACTGGTCTCTTCCGCTTTTAAGTTTTTCTTCTCTTTCTCTTCTGATGCAAATCCAATTGTAGATTTGCCAAGTCTTTTAGCAATTAACTTATCTAAATGTACAAAAGCTCCTCCCACAATAAATAAGATATTCTCTGTATTTACTTTGAGATATTCTTGATGAGGATGTTTTCTTCCTCCCTTTGGGGGAACGTTTGCCACGGTTCCTTCAACGATTTTTAAAAGAGCTTGTTGTACCCCTTCCCCAGAGACATCTCTTGTAATGGAAACATTAGAAGAGGTTTTTCTTATCTTGTCGATTTCATCGACGTAAATAATTCCATATTCGGCTCTAGCTATATCATAATCTGCAGACTGTACAAGACGAAGAATAATGTTTTCTACGTCTTCTCCAACATATCCAGCTTCCGTTAAAGTCGTTGCATCTGTGATAGCAAAAGGAACGTCTAACAAAGTAGCAAGAGTTCTTGCCATTAAAGTCTTACCAGAACCTGTAGGCCCTATTAGTAAAACATTAGATTTGCTGTATTCGGTTTCTGCTTTTTTATCTAAAGAAAGCACCCTTTTATAATGATTATAAACGGCAACAGAGATGCAAATTTTTGCTTCTTCTTGGCCAATAATATATTCATCTAGTCGCTTTTTTATCTCTTTAGGCTTTAAAACCTTAATGTCATGAACATCTGTTTTTTTGGTAATAATGTCATTGCAAAGATGAATACATTTATCACAAATAAA
>Ga0180438_10002586_pt1 | contig 29123 bp, 43 predicted proteins | sample SS_ome_12_FD_132455 | JGI IMG/M metagenome (GOLD analysis project Ga0180438, IMG submission 132455) | Hypersaline lake sediment archaeal communities from the Salton Sea, California, USA - SS_3_D_2 metaG | ecosystem: Environmental > Aquatic > Non-marine Saline and Alkaline > Hypersaline >...
CGGGCTACGCCGAGGGTGGCCTCGTGACCAAGCAGGGGCCGGTAGCAGACTGGATGACAGCAGGTCGCAAGGTCAGGCAGGGCACGAACTACAAGAAGCAGGGCAAACGGAGTACACGCTGATGGCCGAAGGAGGAGAGAAGCGAGACCCGGTGACGCACCGCACGCGCGGTCAGCAAAAGCGGCACAGCAGGACGTACAAGGCCCGCCCGGAGCAGGTCAAGAAGCGGGTGATGCGGAACAAAGCGAGGAGGGTGCTGGAGAAGGAGGGAAAAGTCAGGAAGGGTGACGGGAAGCACGTAGACCACAAACGACCGCTGCGGTCCGGCGGGAGTAACTCACGATCAAACCTCAGAGTCCAGTCGGCGTCAAAAAATTCGGCCGGAAACGGCAGCGGTAAACGCCGGAAATAGGCAAAAAAATACCCCGGCTGACCTTACAAAGGTTTGTAAGGGGCCGGGGTTCTTGGAGAATGAGGCTATGAACTTTCCGCGTCTTCAGTTGTACCATCAGGCGGGACGATTGACAAGTGGGATGAGTGGGTGTCGATGTGGATGGCCGTGATGTGTTTGCGTGGTCCGACCTTGCCGTCGATGGTTGACCGGCTGTAGGGCGTCCCGCCTCCCATCGTACCCTGACCCACATCACGAAACACCCCAGCCTCTTCCATTTCCTTCTTGACCACGCGCCACTTGTATCCCTCCTTCACAAGCCACTTCCGCAGGTGCTGTGACCACACCCTGACGACGCCTTCTGCCTCGACGTGGTGGGCGAGCAGCTCGACGTTGTTGGAGCCGAAGTTGCCTCCCACCACGTCGCGGGTGATCTTGATCTCGCTGCGGAGACGCCCTTTGTTGGCGGCGACGTTGGTGCGTAGCGTCTTGGGGGAGATGAAGTTGAGGTACGCCTCCAGTGCCCGCTTGCTGTCCTTGGTCTCGCGGTACTCCTCCCGGTTGCTTCGCAGGGACTCCACGGTCTCCAGCAGGCACGCCTTCACGGCGGCTACGTCCAGACTCGGGATGAACCCCAGCACCTTGGCAAACTGGGCTCCAACCAGCAGCACGGAAATGGTGGCGACCCACAGGCGCTCCTCGCTCTTGCCCCCGATGCGGGTGCGGACATCATCCGTCACCTTGTCTATCACCCCCTGCACCGTGGCGGAGTTCTGCACGAGCCACTTGGCGTACGCCGCACCGATGACACCGTAGTTGCTGCGTAGCGCCGTGCGAAGCTGCTCAGCCCGGCTCACGTTGGTGCCGGTGTCGTTGAGGGGGGTGTGAAGCTCGAAGACCCGCATCAGGCCGGCGGCGGAGTTGTCGCCATAGATGCTCTCGGCGATCTCCACCAGTGAGGCGTTGGTGCAGATGGTCATGAGCGTGTTCCACGTTTTTGTTTCACGGAACTCGGCATTGGAGTTGAGGCGGGACTTGTCCTTGCCGGACACGGCAGCGAAGATCAGCTCTTGGATGTTCCGCTGGCCCCGCTCGTCCATGGAGCGCACCTCGTCCCAGTACACCGGCATGGTGTTGATCACGCCCGCCCGTTTCCTGACAGCGTTGGGGGTGTCGTTGATCTGGTTCATCTGGGTCGGGTTGGACCACACCGCAGCCGCCGTCTCCATCGTCAGGGACTTGCCTACGCCCGTTTCTCCCTGAAAGCTGAGGACTAGGCCCGGGAAGCTGGTAAAAGCCACCAGAGGCGCTGCAAATGACGATGCCAGCATGACAGCCATCCACGGGTTGGACTTCGCCAGCATGGCCGAGAGTTCTCGCCACGGCTCGTCGGAGCCCCTCATAACGTAGTCCTTGGCTTCCCTGATGCCCTGCCCCTTCGCTACGTGGACGGTGCCGTCTGGGTAGTACACCTTTTCCCCTGCCACGAATGACGTGAACCTCTCGCCGGTTTCCGGGTCTTGCTGCCAACCCTGACTGTCGAACCCACGGACACCTGCCCCTGCACTGCGGATTGAGTCAACCCAAGCCATGATGAAATCCCTGCACTGTTTTACATAGTGATTGTTGGTGAGCATCCCCGCTTCGGCCAGTATCGTGAACCACTTCGCCTCACTCGCACCATCAGAGACTCTCAGGTAGGTGTTGACCGCCTTCTCGCCTACGTGGGCGACGCGGCAGCTCAGCATGGGCGTGAACCGCTCTGTTACCGTGTCGTACCGGGTTACAAGCTCTACGGTCTCGAACACGTACGGCATGATAAACAGGTCGTCCTTGGGGTCGCCGTCCTTGTCTTTCTGTCCGCTGCGAAACACGCCCTTGTCGGTTTGGTAATAGCCACTCCCTACCGGGAAGTGCGCTGGCAGTGTGTCCGGCAGTTCCGTGACGCCCAACTGGATCGGAGCCTTGATGCTGTCGCGCCACCTGCACTCACCGCAGTGGGTGTACCCGACCTCCGCCGATACGTCAGCGAAGTGGTCACAGGTAATGGTGGATGCCTTCTCGGTGTCGCACGCCTCGTACTTGGCGACGGTGGCCTCTGCGGAATAGTCAGGGTGGCCGGAACTCAGTTTGTGAGCCCACTCCTCGCCGTCCAAGCAGCCTTTCGCCGTGTGCAGGGTCGCCTTCCACAAAGGCTCATGGCACTTTGAGCCTCCGTCCTCTGCGATGGCAGTCAGGAGGGGGCAGTTCTTCACGACCGCCGACATCTCGGAGTTGCGGGCGACGGTCTGGTAGCTGCCCAGATGCTGCGCCCCACCCTCCATGACGGTCTGAAGCGGCGTTACAAAGGTTTGTAAATGCTTGGTGATGCGTTCCGCCGGGTGTCGGCCAGTAAGTCGCACGAGCGTGGCCGGGTGGGCTGGGGTGGACTTCTGGTTCATCGTGCCGGGCATCCGCAAGAGGCGTGCCGCGTCTACGGTGACGCCCCCGTCGATGTGCAGCCCTGACTCGATGCACAGCTTGCGGAGCCCGTTGGCGTAATCCTGCCACTGGGGTAACGGCAGGGGGTTGTTAAACGCCCACAGCGCCTGTGCGCCGAACTCCCCGGACCTGACGATCGCCGAGGGGTGGGGGAAATCCGTCGTGCGGAGGAACTCCCCCAGCGCCCGGATCACCTCTTCCCACGAAGCGTACGGCTTGCCCGGGCCGCCGTCTATGTCGATCCACAACGATTGCAGGGCCGCCACATTCTCGCGCTTGCGCTCCGCAGTCAGTTGCCCGCTGTCGTTGGGGGTCTTGTCTTGGAGATAAGCGGCAGGCGTGAAATAGACATTGTGGTGGGGCTTCTTCAACGCAAAAGACAGGCCCGCTTGGAAGCCTGTCTCTGATATCTCGAACGGTACGTGACTGAAATATGGTTTGGGGTCTTGCGGGTTTTTGTACCCTACGTACCAGAAGTTTCCTTCCGGCAAAATGGTTCTGAGGAATTCTAGGTTTGTCATGTCTCCTCCAGCATAGGTAAAAAAGGAGCGCGGGGGTAGCTAACCCCCGCCTCCCCGGTGACGCCCTATCCGCCGAGCAGATCGCCTACGAGACTATCTACGTCGGAGGGAGTTGTGGGCGCAGCCTCAGCCACGGAAGGCATTGGCTCCTTCGCCTTGGCAGGAGGAGGAGGTTCCTGCTTCGGCTCAGACTCTGCCGGTGCCACGTTGACGACCGGGTCGGTCTTCTGTGGCTCGGGCTTGCGTTGCGGCTTCTCAGCCGCGTCCAGAATGTGCTCGACCGCATCGTTGGTTCTCTTGAAGTCGATGGATTCGCTCAGAATGCGCCTGACCTGATCGCTTTTGCGGGCTTCGAGAACCTGCGCCGCTTGCTCCTCCGTCAGGTGCTGATCCCGATCCAGCGTGAAGGTGATCTTCGGATAGCTGGCGTCGGTGTCGAAACGCAGAATGGTGACGAACCCGTAGAACGGCACGTTCGCCTGCTCGAACATCTTGTTGTAGAGCTGAAGGTCTTTGATGCACGAACCGGGGACACGCAGCAGCATGGAGCCGCCGCCTGCTTCGTTGGGGATGTCTCCCGCCGGGGCTACCGCCAGCCTCACGCTGTTGGCACAAGCCCACGTCAGGGTGCCCTGCGGCGTGACCTTGGAGCCATACACGTTGTGCGGGCACGCCTCACAGGTCTTGGACTGCGGGTTCTGCACCGTCGGGTCAGGCGTGACGCCATCGAGCGAGAAGCAGTCGGGGGAGGCATCGTCGCCCTCGTCGTAAGACTTCTCGTAGTAGATTTTGCTGACGTGATCGTTGCCGTCGAGAATGACGACACGCAGGCTGCCCACCGGGTCTCCGGTGTTGGGGTCGGTGATGACCCGCTCTTCGCCTTTCCACTTCACGCGCCAGCGGGAACCACGGATAGACAGGACCGGAAAACCGGCTCCCATTTCTCCACCGAGACGCTTGGACCCTTCAGCCTGAAACGCAGCGGCGAGGGATGCGGGCAGTGCGGATTTTTCAAACGGAATGACGTTGCTCATAGCTCCTCCTAGGAAATACGGATGTTGACGTGGTTACGACGCTTTACGGCAATGCCGGGGGGCGACTCCCCGTGGGAATCGAGGTACTGCTTTACAAAGGTTTTGTTAGGGCGCAGGTCTGCTGCGTCCCACACCTGTCCCTCGATAATCCAGTTGCGGAACCCTTCACGATCTTCCACTTTAGCAGAGACCTCTTCGGCAAGGTAGGCCGTGCCGACACCCTTGTGCCGGATGGTGTCCGTGTCGTCCTGCATCATGCGTTTGTGAAGTTCGTTCTCGATTGCGGACATGACTTCGACAAGCGGCTGGTGCTGTTCTTTCAGCGCCGTCTCGTCGGCTTTCTTCTTGTCGCGCAGCTCGATGTACTTGGCGATAAGCTTGCCGGAAGGACTGTTCCCGACAATCTCGATAACTTGTTCTTTTGTGGTCATTTTTTCCTCAGCTATATACAGAGATTATACTTACATTCGTGTCGTCCGTCAAGCAGCGTCCTCCTTCACGCCGTCGAACATTCCCAGCAAAACGCCTTGGGTGCTGAGCTTGTTCTGCAAGCGTTTGTAAGCCCTCACCTCCACGGACGAGGAGGCTATGTGGGCTATGAGTGTGTGGCTGTTCTGGCCGGGGCGGGTAACTCGGGCGTTCGCCTGCTCGTATATCTCAGGCGAGGGTGCCGGTAGATACCACACCACGGTGTTGGCAGCCGTGAGGGTGAGCCCGTGGCTCATGGTCTTGGGGTGCGCGACCAGCACGCGAGGGTCTTGCGACTTCATGAAGGACCGGAATATTTTTTCCCGGTCCTTGACCGCCGTGTTGCCGTAGATCATTGCTGCCGTGAAGTGCTGCTTCACGAACAGGTACACCTGCTCCACCGTGTGTACGAAGGGACAGAACACAATCACCTTGCGGTCGGTCTCTTCCAGCAGTTCCTTGAGCGCGGCCAGTCGTGGTGCGGGGTTAAGCGCCAGCGTTCGCATGTCGGTGTCGGTGTACACGTATCCGCCGCACACCTGTAGCAGCTTGTTGAGCTTGACGCCCTCGTTGGCAGCAGAGATGCGATGCTCTTTATACTCGACCTTGAGCCTCGTCATGATCTCCTTGTAGAACTTGGACTGCTCTTGGCTGAGGTCAGCGTGCCGGGTGGTGTACGTGGTGGGCGGCAGGTCGAAGCAGTCATCACGCATGAACCGCACGCTGGGTTGCATGGCGGCGTACACGATGTCGTTGGCCTCGTCCTTGTCGATCCACTTGAATTGCGTGATCTGCCGCATTGTCTGCTCCCTGAACCGCTTGAAGTACGGCGGCACGTTGTTGGGAGTCAGCAGTTTCACCTGCGCCCAGACATCCGTGGGCGCGTTGGGCCGTGGCGACCCGGTGAGACCCCACGCAAACTTGGTCTTTTTCACGATGGAGTTCAGCGCTTTCCAGCGCCGGGTGTTGTGGGTGCGAAACGCCGTCAGCTCGTCGATGATAATCAGGTCGATGTCTTTGAGCTTGTCGGCGATGATGTGCAGCCCGTCGTGGTTCACGATGAAGAAGTCCACGTCTTCTTTCAGCGCCTTGAACCGCTTCTCCCGTGTGCCATGCACGATGCTGAACGAACGGTTCGGGAAGAACTGGAAAATCTCGTTCGCCCATACCAGTTGCAGCGTGCTGAGTGGGCCCACCACCAGCGCCCGCCTGACGTCCTTCGTTTGCATCAGGAAGTCGGCAGCGAACAATGCTGCACGGGTTTTGCCGACGCCCATCTCCGACAGGACATAAGCGCGGGTGTTGGTTGTCAGCAGGGCGGCTGTCTCGCGTTGCGACTGGTATGGCTTGCCCAAGGCCCAGTCGTACTGGTGGACTATCGGTGCAGGTGCGCCGATGTTCATGTTCCGCAGCAGCCTGACGGCTTCGCGGGTGTGTGGCACGACGATCTTGTCTGTGCCCGGCAGCTTCTTTGCCACGGGGATCATGCGGCGCAGTCGTTCCGAGTCCGGCAGCAGCAAAACCTTGTGCTGTTCTGATACTTGAACGTCAACCATAATGTGATACTCTTTTACTCGAAGCGGGCATCCTTGCTAACCCGTTTCTCCTCAGTTGAGAGTTGGCTTGGCCCGGTTACAAACCCTTTGTAACCGGGCTTTTCTTAGTCAGCGGACAGCATGAAGCCCATGACTACGGCGTTCTTGAGCGTAGCCTCCAGCTCCGTCAGGTCTCCATCCACTACCAACGTAATACCCCCGGCGTTGTTTATCTCTTCCATGGTCAACAACTGGCGCGGGGTGGGTTTCTTGCCCGGTGCCTTGGTCTCGATAGCGATATACAACCCCGCTACGCAGGCAATGCAGTCAAGCGTCGGCGCACCATAGCCTGTCTGCACGGGCCAGTGCTGGTACGCCTTGTATTCTTTCAGCATCTTCTTGACTGCATCCTTGACCTTCGACTCCGGTGTTGCCATTGCTTACCCCCCACGTATAAACGCCCACGCCATAAACAGGTCAACCGCAGAAGATACTTCTTCTGCGGAAACCGGGTCTTCCAGCTTGATGCTGAGCTTGTCCTCTGACCTTTTAACTTCGTCGAAGAAGGCACTCGCTAAAGCAAAGTGTACTACCGGGCCACGAGGGGCTACCACCTCTACTTTAGGCCACTCCACCAAGAACCCGTACTTGTTTATCATGCCGAGTTTAATTGCGCCGCCATCTACCCGCCGGTCAAGTTCACGGCTAATTTGCCTAGTCACATCCTCGACAACCTGATCTCTCCTAGACAGCAGCTTCGGCACGACGCTTGTCTGCATAAGCTTTCTCCCGGCGTGAATGATGAACGTACCCGATAAGCGGGTCAGGGCCACCCACTATGCTGCGGCAGGGAAAGTTCGGCTCCGCTTCGCAGTACGGACACGTTACGGACAACAGGTCAGGTTCTACCTCTTCTTCTACTTTCGTCGTCCCGCCGAAGTCCAGTTCCAGTTGTGGGTCGTCTTCGTCGTTCACCGTGCCGCCGCAGGCCGCATACCCGGCGATATCGAGCCAGCTATCGCGGTGGGATGGGTTCTCGATAAGCCTAGCCGTCTTCATCAGGATCATCATGACGGCGACGTCGTTGACGTTGATGGTGTTGCTGAAGCCGTACTTGCAGCCAAGATAGGTGTCCCACATCTTGGCGATGCGAAGAAAGGAATCTTCCGGCCCGCCGTAGGTGTCATTGCGGTCGCGGGTTACGATGCCGTCTACCTCGTTGAGAAACTTGGTACGCTTGTTCATTTTAGCCTCCGTGAAATTTACACTGGATAACCGGGCAGTGTCTCTTGCACAGCCCTGATTGCTTTGCCGGGTACTCGTCGTTGTGCCACGCATGTTGAAAACGGTTCAAACGCGGCATGATCTCCGCCCACAACTGTGTCGAGTCCCCACGGTACACAGGCACGGGCGTGTCTTCCTTGTGCGTCCTCGTCCAGTAGTACGTCCCACGCACCACCTCCAAGTCTTCGAAATACTGCATCAGGAGAAGGGACGTGAGTTTCAGTTGCAGGTCGTCGTTGGTGGGCTTGCCGGTCTTGTAGTCCACCATGACGCCCACTGACTTGCCGACAACTGCCAAGTCAACGATGGCCCGCACCCAGCACGAGCGGTCGAACCACTCCACCGGCTCCAAGTCCTTGTTGAGCGCCAGCTTCATCTCCACCGCCACCGTGGTGGTAGGCGGCAGGGCGATGAACTTGGACAGGTACTCCTTGTGAGAGGTCAGGTCCACCGGCAACGGCTCCCGCCCACGCGACCGCACGTAGTTCTCGAACGCCTTGTGGACACGCTGGCCGTTGATGGCAGCCTCGCCCTTTTCTTCCTTGACGTCCTTCTGGATGGTCAGGTGCCAGTACCGCTTCGGGCATACATTAAAAGCGTTTAGCTGGCTGAAACTCCATGCCTTGTCTTTCTTCATTTAGCATCCCCATATCTTTTACAAACTGCGATGTCTACCTTGAGCGGGATGTTGGGCATCCACGGTGGCGGACGGGTCATGATGTCTTCGATGGTCTTACAAGCCTTTGTAACCTCGGCGTCCGGCACGACGCAGACAATCTCGTCGTACACGGTGTGGGCGACGCGGTGGTGACGGGCGATCTCGATAAGTTGCCGGGACACCACGATCCACGCCAGTGCCTGCACAAGATTCTCCACCAGCTTGGGCCCGTACATGCGGCGCTCTTCCCGCCCGTAGTAATACACCCACCCGTCCGTCTGCCGGTGCAGCTTGGGGTAGGTCAGGGTCATGCCGTTGGGCAGTATGATGCGGCCCTTCTTGATGGATATTGGCCCGGCCTCGATGTCGTTGCCTTGATACAGGCCGTGGTTTATCCAGTGGTCGGCTACCTTCCACAGCGTGACGATGCTGTTGTTGATGCTGCGGTACTTCGCCACAGTCTCACGGCACACATCATCCGTGGCAATGTGTCCGTAGTTCGACAGCATCTTCTGGTAGGTGATCCACCCGGCCCCGTACCCGAGGCTGAGGATGGCGACCTTGCCCACGAACCGCTGCTCTTTCGTCACATCCTGAAAGGGCACGTTGTACAGCCGCGCCGCAAACGCCGTGTACACGTCGATGCCGTCCCGGAAGTCCTTCACCAGATCGTCCTGTCCTGCCAGCACGGCCGTCATCCTCGCCTCGATCTGGGCCTGATCCGCCACGATAAGCGAATGACCCTCCGGGGCCATGATCGCGTTCCTCAGCGCCGAGCCCCGGGGCAAGTTGAGCATGTTGACCTTCTCCGTGCCGCCCGGCCTGCCGGTGTGGGCCCGGTAGTATCCCATCGGCACCGACATTATGCCGGTCTCCTTGGTGAGGTCTAGGATGCGTTGCATCCGGGTCTGGTCGATGGTGGACTTCGCGTGGACGCGGGCCTTCGCCACCGTCGCCACCACCGGGTCGTGGTGGTTGCACAACTCTGCCATGCCCGCGTCGGTCTTGGCGAACGCATACGTAGTTTTCAGCGGGTTGGACGGGCTGGGCTTGGTGGGTGGCAATACCCCGTTTTGCTCCAGCCAGTTGGCAAACCTCAAGTTGGACATCAAGACGTCCCGCCCGGCCCCGTATGCCAGTGCGGTGTCCAGCACCCTGTCTTTCTCGGCGATAAGCTCTACCAGCGCGTCATCGAGCAGTTCGCGGTCCACCGCCAGCACCGGTTCCACGTACATGCGGATGATCTCGTGGATCAACCGCAGCTCGTCGGGTGGCGTCAGGCGCACCAGCATCTTGTAGACGTTGTAGGTGATCTCGACGTCGTTCGAGCAGTACCCGGCATAGCGGAGGAGGGCGTCCGGCGAAAAGTCGTCGTAGTTCATGTTCAGGGCATCCTCCACCTCCGTGCCCTTCTCCCCGAGGCCCAGCGCCTCCACGACCTTCTTCAGCGCCACCGAGCCGGTGAACGGGTACAGCACCGGCCGGGCCATGGACATGGTGTCCACATACAGCGCCGGCCGGTGCCCGTACCGCCAGTTCAGTATCGCAGCGTCGAACGCGGTGTTGTAAGCGACGAGGGCTGTGTTTGCCCAGTCAACCCCGTCAAGGAACGCCGGAATGTCGTCCCGGTAGACGACCTGTGTTGGCTCGTCGCCAAATTTATACCCGAGCATGATAGCCTCGAACTCGTCGCCACGAATGTATTCCTCCGTGGTCATCACGCGAAGGCTATAATCCCGAGAATAGTATGTCTCGAAGTCTATAGTAAGCGGTTTCATAGCTTCTCCATTATACAGAGGGTAGATGTATAACTCAAGAGTTTCTAAACTGGTGCTGGCCCGGAGGCTCCTGATCTCCGAGAACAGCAGAAAAAGCCAGCCAGTTGGACACGGCCTTGATGGCATACAAAATCTTTGTACGCTTCTCTATGTATTTTTCCGCACCGTCTTCAGAGAAGTTCAGTCCGGGCTCGGGCAGTGACCGCGCGACCGTAGGGCCGAGTTTGGACACCACGTCTTGCGGTAGAATACTTATGCTGTCCGGCCACATCAGGCGCAGGTGCCCGACAGTGCGGCATACGAACAGCAAGTCTCCTATAATGCCTCTGACAAACTCTCCTTCCGTGTACTCTCTCTCGCAGGCTTCCAGCCACGCCCTAGCTTCTGGATATAGTGGGTGGTCCCTGTGTATGACGTAGCACTCGTTGTGAGCACCCCACAACCCTACGTAAGGGCCACCGCCAGAAAAGTACATGCGGTTGGCCCGGAACATGCCCCACACCTTGTGGGCACCCTCCTTGCTTGAAACATCCCAGTCTTCCAGTCTCCACGGAAAATCTCTCGTCTCTTCCATCGGCTGGCGGTTTTTGTTCGGCCAACATTCTTTCAGCTCCTCCGCCATCTTATAAATTTCCGGCGGAATGATAGCCTCCATAAATGTTTTCTCGTCGCATAGCGGCATGTTCTGGATCATATACATTCGCCGTTTTATAAGTTTATCAGTTGCGTCAATGATCTGTCTTTCAAGTTTTTGCGTGATGGCTATGGATGCCATGATATATCTCCTTTTCAGTTGAGAGAGGTGGGCCATACAAACCTTTGTAAGGCCCACCACATACTAGATTGTTATATTGAGAACCTCGCCAAACGGTGCCTCCGACACGTCGGTGGTGGACACCCAGATGACAGGGTACGGAGGCGGAGACTCAGGGAATGAGCCATACATGTCGGTGAGGTAGATCAGCGCGTCAGGCCGGATATTCTCCTCGTCCAGCCACTCGAACACCGGCACGAAGCTGGTGCCGCCACCGCCCTTGAGCTTGTGCTGGAAGAAGTGCTCCAGATCACCCGCCGTGGTCAGCTCCGCCTCGTCGTACACCCGGGCGTCGCAGGGCATGGCGATAAGCCGCTCCGGCACCGTGTCGGTGAGGATGGACTGCATCTCGCCGGCAAACGCCGCCAGCTCGTCCGTGCCGATCGAACCCGAAGTGTCCACTGCAACCACGACAACGCCCGCCCCGTAGCCAGTGTGGCCGGGGAGGACGATGCTGTACTGGTGCATGGCCCGACGGTTGACCTTGCGCCACGAGGTGGACTCGTAGGAGATGGCGTTGTTGACGGCGTGGCGGAGCTTCTCCTTCCATGTGATCTGCGGTTCGAGAAACTGCTCGACGAACCGCTCCAGTGACCCGGGCAGGTTGCCGATGGCCTTGGCGTTGGCAGCGGCAGCAGCCACGGCCTGCTTCCAGCCCTCCTCATCTGACGCCTGCGCCGGGGTCTCCCCGGAGGTGATGTGGGTGTCGTGGGGGATGCCTACGCCCTCCGCTACGGCCTTCTCCCGGGCCGTGACGGGGGTTTCGTCGTTCTCCCCTGCCTCGCCCCCGCCCTCGCCTCCTCCGTCGCCATCCTCGCCGCTCCCTGAGCCCTCGCCAGAGCCTGCTTGGCTGCTTTGTGGGGGTGGTGGGTAACGCTTGAGCAGATCGCGGTACACGTCATCTACCAGCCATGTGTCGTTGTACTTCTTGTCCAGCAGCCAGCCTTCCTTGATCCTGCCGATCTTGGCGGAGATGAGGGTGGGGTTGATCACCAAGTCGCCCGCCACGTTCCAAATGAACGGACTGAAGTCCCTGCCGTCGAACCCGGCGTCTTTGTAGAACTTGCTGCGGGGGATGTGCATGAACATGGCGTGGCCGATCTCGTGACACAGGGCAAACACCCGTTCCTGCACCGTGAGTGTGTCGAAGTATTCCCGGTTGACGAGCAGGCGATAACCGTCGGTCGCCAGCGTGGGGATGTAGTCGGCATAGGCCAGCTTCATCTTGTCGTAGTAGAGCGACGAGAAGAAGGGGGCGTATGCCATCAAAGCCGTGACGGCCTCAGTCATTTGTTGGTGTTTCATTGTGCCTCCTGTTTTCAGTTGAGTAGTTGCTATGGTGAGCCGCTATGCGGATCACGCTATGCACGTTGAGAACCATGCTCTTTTCGGTTTCGACGAAAGCAGCCGTGCGGTAGACGTTATCAAGCCCCTTCGAGTCCCACGAACAGGCAAAGCCGCCATAGATGTTTTTCTTGAGGTACTCAGCCTCGTCCAGCAGGGTGATGAGTACATCGAACTCCGGGTCGTCAGGCATTACGCGGTAAAACGGTCTCACCGCAGTGCCTTGCTCTATCCGGCCCGTCATCCACAGGTACGCCAGTAAATCTCCTTGCTTCATGGCACCTCCTCGCGCCTCTTGTTTTGGTGAACCCTTGCTACGGCAGCTAACTCATCAATGTTGATGCACAGACCTCCAATAGACGGAACAAATGCGACGGTCAGGTAGCGGCCTAGTAGACCTCCTCGCCCCCGCCATACACGAGACACCCCGTGATATGGGGGTTTTTCGTGGAGGTACTCAGTTGATTTGAGCAGGTCTATAAGTATGGCAAACTCCGGGTCATCTTCGCTTATTACGTAGTGTGGCTTGGGTGGACTGGTTACTTTCCCGGTCATCCACAGGTACGCCAGTAAATCTCCTTGCTTCATGGCACCTCCTCCGGCACGTCGAGCGGGTAGATGGACAGGGAGAATGACTCACCCGTAGGCAGCAACTCCGAGATATCGGCGGATGATCCAGCACAAGCGATAAGCTCCTGCTTGTAATCGGGTTCACTCCGGTCCATCAGGTGGTGGTACTTTTCTTTCAGGAAGAAGTCCGGCAGCCCCATGGTGTCGGGGCGCAGTTCCAGACACTCCATGTTTTTCAGAAAGTCCAGCACTGCCGGGTAGCGCGGGTCGGTGTTGGATACAGTGTATGAGTACATGGTTCTGCGTTCGTCTTCGCCGAACATGACGAACAGAAACGATACGAGTTTGGCTCTTGCAGACATGGTTTCTCCTTCGCCACGTCCCTGTGGCTTTACAAAGGTTTGTAATTACTCCTCGGTTGCGAGTCCTGCTTCGAACATGCGGCCCACCAAGTTGTTCGCCTTCTCAGCGAACGCACCTCGACTGGCCTTGGCCCCGTCCTTGTCGATCCCACCGAAGGTCTGCTCGATCTCGGTGATGATGGCGTCGAACTCGGGGTTGTGCGTCACGTTCATGTGCTTGATGATCTTCAGCACGTCACGCAGGTGGTCGTAGTGGGAGTCGTAGACAGCCTTGTCGGCGTCGGCCAGAGATTCGTGAATCTTCTCCAGCTTCTCCTTGAGGTCATGCCACGTCACCCTGACCACCTCATCGAACTGCGACTGCACGATCGAAGAGACGTTCTTGCCGAACGCCTCCTGAAAGTTCTCAGGCAGGTAGATGAAGTCGTTGCTGTCGGGGATAGGCCAAGGCTTCACGTTGAACCCAAACCGGTCAGCAATGGTTTCGGCTTCGGGATACACCACGTAGTCAACCAGCGACCCGAGGTTATCCTTCGCCCGTTCCACGGCTGCCGGGTAGGCGTCCTGAAACCGTTGTGCCGCACTCCGCACCTTGCCAAGCTGCTTGCCCTGCACATCGAAATACTCAGGGATCAGGTTGTTGACGATGAGCCCCATGCCCTTCTCCGGCCACTGCCGGGTGAGGCGGGTGTGGTTCTCGTACGCCACGCGCAAAGCGGCGTGGGCTTCTTGGTACTCCTTGTCCGCACCGGGGAGCAGGAACAGGCTGGCCTTGCCAATGTCCAGCCGCTTGGCCCCGTGCATCTTGGCGATCTCCAGCAGCACTCGCTTGGAGTTGACCTCCGCCCGCCATGTGTGTGACGTGAACTGCATGAGCACCGCAACCTCACGCGGGGATGCTACTTTCTTGATGTCTTCAAACCCTATGTTGAGAGCTTCGTTCATTTGTTTCTTCCTCTTTTTTGAGTAAAAAATCCAGTACGTTCTTGTACACGTACAGCGTTTCACCTCCGCCCCGTTCTTTATGGAGTTTCGCCAGTATGAACTTGTTCCTAGGGGAGCCGATATCTAACCGATACACCGTGACCCATGTGCTGGGCGATGCAAACTTCACACCCACAGCGTCCAGCAGCGTTTTGATGTGGGCGATGTGGGCTTCGTGCCTCGTCCTGAAGTATTGCAGGTACGCCATGTTGCCGTTGACCTTATCTGCACACACGAACAGGTACACGGCAAGGGCCCGCACGGGCCCCACCTCTCCCGGTTCACTCATTGGTTTTCTCCTCACTTTCGAGTAATAAATTAAGCGTGTCCGGGTACACCACCAGCACGTCGGTATCTTTCGGTCGATACGTCATTGCCAGAATAGCGGTGAACTCACGCTTGCCTGTTTCGTTGGAGGCGACGTCTACCACGAGTTTCGCATACAGGTATTTCCTGCCCGGCAACGCCTCATCGTTCGCGTGGATAAGCCAGTTGGACACGAGAGACGAAGCCTTGAACAGTTTCAGTACGTGGGCGATGTGGTGAGGGTTTGCAGTCTGGTAAAAGTGAGGGCTTGTGCCCTCACTCCTGAAAGCATCTACCCACTCGACCTCCTCGAAACTCATGAAGATGAACGCCGCTGCCTCCCTGAGCGCGGAGGTCATGCAGCTTGGGCAACAGTCAGCAGGAGCGAACTGTTTTTCTCCACCCACTTCAGGAACTGCGGGTGCGACCCGATGGTCGGTGCCCGCTTCATTGCCTGACGCAGCGACGCCACCTGCAACTCCTCGTTGGGGATGCGGGTGATGTAGGTGAATACCGGCACTGCTGTCTCCGGCTTGATCTGGAACGCCAGCATCTGCGAGATCGCATACTTGGCATCCATCCGTTCCGGCATCTTGGCAGACGTCGGGTCTTTCACTACTTCTTCCAGCGTGGGCAGCTCGTGCGCGATGGCGCAGTGGGCGCGGAACTCTACGCCGACCGAACCGAGCAGTCCAGCCAGCCCGGCCATGACCACGCCGGAGCGGAAGTCATCGTCCTCAAAGAAATTTAGTACCATGCCATCGTTGCCGGGAAAGCGACGGATGAACTTGTCCGCCATCACCAGCGTGCGAGGCGTAGCGAACGCGCCTTCCTTGTCCGGCACCTCGTCAAGGAACACCTTGCCCGGATGAGACTGGGCGTACGACACGGTAAGCGGGTGAATGTCCTGATTCTCCGCCCACTGCAACCACGACTTGAGGTGCGGCTCGATATCAACCTGTATCGCACGGTTGATATCCATCGCCAGCCCCTTGTTGGCACCGGACTTGTCGCTGGTGCGGTTACTGGCAGTGATGACGAACCAGTGCCCGTAGTCGTCGAGACTGGAGTTGCCGATGCGACGCTCCAGCTTGAACCGCGCTGCGGGCTTGATGACGTCGATGGGTGCCTGCCGGTACTCGTCGAGGAACACGACGCCTTGGTCCGGTATGCCCTCGGGGAACAGCTCGGCAGACGGCATCAGCGGCGACTTGGAGAACGTCGCCCGTTTCGCCACGGTGCCGTCAGGCTGAACTTCGTCCACGATAACCGGGATACCTCGCACGTCGATGGACTCCATGGTGGAGAGGTGCTCGGTGATAACCCCGAACGGTTTGCCGGTCATCCGCGCCATCTGCTGGGCCCACTGGATGACGCCCTCGGACTTGCCAACACCGGGAGGACCATAGATATCCACAGCGATCTGGTCCTGCCATGCAGCGGTGAGGAGCATAGGGAGTTGGTTCATACGCATGATAGTTCTCCTAGTTGAGGTTGGTCTTACAAAGGTTTGTATGCGTTGCCGTCCACAACACGGACGGATGCTTCTTCTTCCATATCAACGACGTTCCACTTGACGTCGATGATGTGGTCCAGCTTCTGCTGCCATCCATCGTGCAGCAGTCGAGACAGTGCCGTGCCAATGCTCTGGGTCGTGGTGTAAACGCGCCCTTCGTCACCTCCGGGGGAGATGCGAAACACCCGAAACCCCGGAGACGTGCGCTCACCCGTTATGGTCTTGGTGCGAACCGTTACGGGCTCACAGGCGATGTCACCACAGATCAATAAAGGAACAGCACAGCCATTGACGTGGAACTGTGCGTGCTCTGCATCGACATACTCCACCGGGACGCCAGCTTCGGGGCTGACAAGGTGGGCTATGTTCACCAGCTTTTCAAAATGTTCAATCGACATTTGTCTTTCTCCTCAGTTGCGGGTTTATATACTCCACCTCGCCAACGGTGACGGGTGGGCCGAACTTTTTCTTGGTCTTGAGCCAGCGGCGGACGACCGGCTTATGACCGCGCTGCGTCCATGCAACCAGCACACCAGCGTGCTGTTCCCCCGTGGAGCCAGTCCAAGACACGAAGTCACCGGGCACGGGATGTTCGATCAACAGAAGTCTCCTTTCTTTGCGATCCAGTTCTTGCCAATGATCGACCGCATCTCCGCACGGGTGACAAGTCTCCCGTACTCGTTACGGACTTCGGTGCCCGCAGCATCAATCAGGACGTACCAGTCCTGCGGCGTGCGGATATCGTCGTCGGGATAGATGTGCAGGTAGAACGCAGTTCCCGTTTTTGTGCCTGCCGCAAACCGCTTGCCGATGTGCTTGGGCTCAGCCCCGACACCGCAGTGCGGGCATTTCGGTTGGTGCCAGTAATAGTTTGTACCCATGTCGTTACCTCCGCAGGTTAGTCATAAATTCCATCTCTTGTGCGTGCTCTGTTCGCTGTTCCTCCTGTCCGATCCACCCGGCAACAGCACAGGCGATAAGCTCTTCGCGCGTCATCTTTTCGATGGGCACCCCGAAGAAGAAAGCCCCTTTCGCTTTCTTCAGGTTTGTCTCTACAAAGTCTCTAGGAATCATCAGTCACACTCCGTATAGCTGTATGAGCCGATGTGCGTGGTGGTGCAGGAGAACGGCTTGCCGCCCACGGTGCCATCCTCGAACTCGAAGGTGTCGCCAAGGGGATAGCGGGTAGATTCGAACTCCTCGCCGTTGACCTCCCCGGAGCGAAACTCCCACCCCGAGTCAGTCGTCCAAGTGTCGATGTCCACGTCGTGGGCACGAGCCGACTGCACGAACATCAAGCCGATTGCCGATAGCGCGATTGCCAGTAGGGGTGCTTTCATTTCTGCTGCTCCTTCATCAGTTTCATCAAACGGTTTACTTGCCGCTGATACTCGTGGCACATCCGGTTGGGGTTCACCTCGAACCAATGGGGCGTAATGTTTTCACCCTCTCGCATCATGTAGAGGTGAAGCGAAGGTCTGTGATAGGAACCTTCACCGAGCCTTCGAGGCTTGGCACACATCGCCAGCCTGTAGCCGCCGTCTTCGATCAGCGTAATCATTTCTGCTTTCTCTCCTGCTTCTTGACCGGCGACAGGTCGTGGATGGTGTCCCAATAGCTGGGACCGTTGATGAGGTCGTCCGCTTCAGGCGCAAGCTGCACACCAACGCGGGTCAGCGTCACGTAGTAGTGCTTGTTGCGCTTGGTGGGCGAGATAATCTCCACGAGGTTGCGTGCCATCAGTGCCGAGAGGGTGCCGAGGTGGGCCTCCAGCAACGGGATGTTCCCGTCGGCATAGATGCGTTGCAGCATGTTGACCATGTTTTCGGTGAGTATTGCCATCACTTGTTCCTCTTGTTGAGTTTAGTGGTGCGGGATTGGACGCTGGCAACGGTGCGACCCATCGCCACGGCGATATCCGCCGTGGACTTGCCTTGGGCTTTCATCTTCAGCAGCTTGGCGTCCTGCTTGGTATCCCACCTCTGCTGCTTGCCGTACCGCTTGCTGCGGAGGGTGGGCGTCGTGGGCGGGGCCACAGGGGCAACGTCTTCCAGCACCTCCACCCGGATATGATCTCCGGGGGTGATGCTGTTCAGGATGTTGGTGACGTCGTAGTTGTCTGTCTCGATGGTGATGCGGTATCTCATTGCTTGTTCTCCTTTACAAAGGTTTGTATCAAACGCCGAGCTTGGGAGGCGTTCGTAAGAAACGTCGGGTTCAGTTTTTACCGGGGGACCGATAAAAGTGCTCGTACCAGTAGATCGTCCCCTGCAACAGGTACAGGTCCAGACTCAGCGTTGAAGGGCCCAGCAGGGCGCGGGAAAAGTCCGCCACCACGAAGTTCAGGTCATAGTGCAGGGGCCTGTTGAGAGGTAGCAGCCCATAGAACTGGTTGGCATCATCGCGCGGCAACCCCGTTGCGAGCACCAGTTTCTGTCCTGTGCCCAGCTCCGGACGTGGCGGGTTAGCGGGGATCATCAGGTGAAAGTTGAAGTAGTCGATTTCCTCGTCGGTGATAAAGTCGGGGTGCAGCATCAACATGCTCCCCCACCCGAAGAGGGTTTTCATGGCCTTTATGTTCCACTTCTCCACGTTGTGGGCGCAGAACGCTTGCGCCATGTCCCTGCCGTACTCGTTATGCTGGAACGACTCCCTCTGCGATGTCGCCCGCAGGCGTGTCATCCAGTGATACTCGAAGTCTTTGTCCCGGGTCATGGTCTTTCCTCGTTGGTCATGTCGTTGTAGCGGTCTATGGCTTCCATCAGGGTGCCGGTGTCGATAAGCAGCGACGAGGCCCCCCGGCACGCCACCGACAGGCGGGACGGCATCTCCCCCGGCGACGAGAACGGTTTCCAATAAATGTCTGGGCTGGGTCTGGAAGAGAACCCGCAGGCGTCCAGCATCCTCTCCGCTTGGAGGGCGTTGTGGGAGCCAAGCGGCAAAGCCAACGCCCACTCGGCCTCGCGGGGGAGGGGAGCCTCGGCACTGTAGTCCGGGTCGCCGTCGATTACGTAGAAGTCGAACCGGTTAGTCGGGTCGGCCCAGAGCATGTAGCACCACGCCAGCAGGTTCTCCATGGCGTGTATGTCCCAGAGTTCGGGGTTGTGCAAGTTGGGCGTATTGCCTATCAGGTCTTCAAGGGGTGAAACGGACATGGTTGGTCTCCTTACAAGACTTTGTATGGCTGGTTGTGGCTGGATAATGGCGCGCGGTCATTTATTACACGGGCTCGCCTTGCGATGACGCAAAGCGCGGCGAGCCCTAGGTCGCACAGGGGCATAGCTCCCGCACGGTGAACTGACAGGCGCAGCGCCTGCGCGAACGCAAAGAGCCCCCTAGGGGGCTAGGGGGTTACTGGCGGGAGAGCATGCCAGAGAGGTCGGCGTTGTGGGGGACGAGCCCATCCACGCGGCACCGGGGGCAGACAGCGGTGTTGCCCTCGTCTATGGTCTCGGTGATGTCTCCCGGCCGCACTTCGGAAGAGCAGAAGAGGCAGTCGGCACCACCGGCAGCGCGGATGTGGGCGAGGTTGTAGGTGGTGAGGAGGCTCATACGCAAAATCGAGCCGAGTTCGAATACAACATCAGGGTTGGTCATCGTGTAACTCCTGTAGGGTGGTGTCTATGTTACTCGTTGCGGTGTGGGCGTCGGCAAGGGCGCGCGTATAACGAAGCCCACAAGGCCCCGGCGGCGCAGGGCCGCGAGTTCGAAGAGCCAGCGGGAATCGCCTGTGCGCTCGTACATGTACTGGCACGCGCTGATGGCTGCAAAGATGTCGGTCGGTGTCATGGTTCACTCTCCTTTTACAAAGGTTTTGTAGAGGCAGTTCAGCCCCGCTTCGATAATCTCTCCCGAGGTGCGGGATGGGTCGTTTTTGAGCAGCCAGTCCAGCCTGTCCTTCGCTTCGGGCGAAAGCCAGAACTTTACTGGTTTGCCGAGCTTCGGTTTGGGTGGGCGGAGCGGGCGCAGGCGCGGGTCTGCTTTATCCGGCACCGGCAGGACGGTGCTGTCGGCGGCGGCAAGCTCGCGGTCGATGCGACGCTTGAGTTCAACGAGACGCGGGTGTCCGTCGTTAGTAACGTCATGCAAGATCAGGATGTTTGCCTCGCGGGCCTTGTGGGCTTCGTCATACATGCGCCTGAGTTCTGGCGAACTATGGGTAGACAGCTCGCGCAGCTTGCCGCTGACGTCTGTGTACAGGCGACGATAAATTTGCCCGTCGTCGTGCTTGGCAACCAGACGGCAGAATCGAGAGATAGGCAGCCCTGTACTCCACAGTCTCAACATCAGGGTAACTTCTTCGAGCGACCAGTAGTTTGTTTTCATAACAGCCATGCTTCACTCTCCTTTTACAAAGGTTTTGTAGGGCACTCCTCAGTGTCAGCACTGAGGAGCCAGTCTTAAAAACGGGTTTTGCGTAAGTGCTTGATGCGTAAGGGTAAATGAGTTTCCACGCTCCTTTTTGTGGCTTCAGTATCAAAAATAAAGCTCAACTCTTATTTTAACTAAGCGGGCTAAGTGGGCGTAATACAAAGGAAAAACCGCTTCTCTCTCAAAAAATCCTTTTTTCCGCAAAGTAATTTTTTTTGGGCGGGGTGGGTTAAGGGCCACAGGGCCACACAGTGTCAACACTGAGCAGTGATAAAAAATTATCTGGCGATATATATAAATAAATTTAACAACAAAAGAGTTAGTAGGTAGGTGAAGAAAGAAAAGACCGCACAATCAATCACTTACGCTGCTGCTGCCGATCTCAAAAAGCATACTCAAAAACGGTTTTCTTTTTAAGCGTGGAGCGTGTTTTTGATACTGGCTCCCTCACTCCTGCCGGCCCGACGCTGAGGAGCATGTTTCACACCCTCCACCCCCTGCTGTTGGGGTACTAAAACGTGCTTCTCGCTCCTCAGTGTTAGCACCAGCCAGCACGCACAGGATAATAGCTATGCGCGCGGTCATGATCTGCGCGTGGGCACAGCCCACGCAGCCCACGTCCCCCACCCCTCCCACTCTCCTCCCCCCTCAGCGTCAACACTGAGGAGTTCACTCTCAAAAACAGAAAAACCCCGACCCGCCGTGAGGCGAGCCGGGGGGGTTGTTACTTCTTCAGGATCAGGCCGGCGAGCAGTGCCTGCTTCTGTTCATCGCTCCAGCCCTTCAGGAGATCGCCCACGTTATCGGGCGTGATCTCCATCGGGGGCGCTGGCTCGGCCGCCCTTGTTTTCTTCGGCGGCGCGACCATCGCATCAATGGCCGCCATCACTGCATCGTAGCCAGTCCAGTCGGTGAATCCCTCCATGGTTTTCTTGATCTTCTCGCGTGGATCAACCGCCACTGCTGCTGCGTGGGCGCGTTGCTTCTGAAATTTCTTCGCGGATTCAGTGTAGTAATCCTCTACGAACTTCTTCGCGTATCGCTTCACGCCCGCCTTCTTCAGCTCGCGGTGCACTGCCAAGGCAGCATTTGCGAAGTTGACAGGGGGCTGGAGGTTCTTGCGCTCCTCCTTCGTCGCTGCCTGCCGCGCATCTTGCAGTGCCTTGTTCTTGGCGCGTACGTCGCGGTCAACTTGCGGGTGCATTGGTGCGGTGACGATTAGCACGCTTACTTCCGAGCGACGCGGGCCGACGGGAAACTGCTCAAGCAATTCGGTCTGCTCTTTCTCTTCCCATTCGTTGGCTTTGTTGCTGGTGATGGCTTCGCATACCGCCGTGAGCTTGTGCCCACCGGCCGCCGCCGCTGCATCGTACGCGGCATTGATGGAGGTGACGACGTTGCTGATGATTTTCTTTTCCATGATGTTCTCCGATTGGTTTTACAAAGGTCTTGTATGGCTGGCCTATCGGCCGATGACGCGCATGATGCGCAGTCCGATGATGCTTTGACGTTCCCGCTTTTCCTCCAGCATCCGCGCCGCTACGTCGTACATCTCGCGCTCGCGTTGCTTCCGATTCTGTTCCGCGACGTGGGCAATGTGGGCCGCGTGTTTGGGTGAATACTTCATCGTTGCTCCATGGTTGATTGGTTTACAAAGGTCTTGTATGACCCTCACTTCTTAATGAGGGGCAGGGGGGTGGGGGGTAGGCGTCTGCGTGGGCGGGGGTTGGGGCCCCCCTTCAGGGCCCGCCCACATAGCCCAAGGCGATTTTTGAACTATACAGAGAACTGACGTATAATTTCCGTCGTCCCTCACACATCGCTGGAGATCACGCCATGGGCGCACACTCGAAGAAGGTTCGGATCAACGCTTATCTGAACGCCAAGCAGGACAGGTTCTTGCGGGAGAGGATGAGCCGCAACAGCACCACGTACGCCGAGGAGTTACGGCGTGCCGTTGAGCTTTACATGAAGTTGGTGGAGCGCAGTCGCGCCAAGCAGGCGGCCTAGGTCCACCCTGCTGCCGAGGGGGGCGCTTGGACGTCCCACTTCGGCCTGCCGCGCATGACCCGCCCGAGCGCGGCGGAGTCCATGCCCAAGCACAGGTACTGGAGGGCGTCGGCCAGATCAGACCACGGGTGGGTCTTGGAGGGGAGTTCTTCGATGTCGCCGGTTTTCTTCCGGCGGTACTTGTACTCGTGCCCGAGCGCCCGGACCAGCATGGGGCACCCGTCGGGGTCGATGCGGATTGCCGGACCGCCGTCTATCTGCCGGAGGAACAGGCGCTCCACGGCGCGGAGCCGGGGGTCGATGTCGTTGGTCGGTGCCGGGACGGCCGAGAAACCCTCGCGGAACAGGATGTCGAAGATGGATTCCTCGCCCATCTGGCCCTTGCTGCGTCCTGCCGGGTCGCCGATGAGGTGGTGGGACAGTCCCAGAAATCGCTGCGTGAGCAACTCTGGCGTCAGGTAGCGCGCGGCGAATTGCTCCACGCCCACATCGACGGCGGTGACTTCCTTGAAAATGTTGAGGCGGCCGTAGTTGTCTACCTGCCCGATGAGGGCTGCCGGGGTCCGGCCCCAGTCCGCGCCGAGCAGCAAGGGGCGCTCGGTCTGCGGTTCGATGCCCTTGACGAGGTGGAACCCGGGGATGAACGTCTTGTTGAAGACGGCCTGACCGGAGAGGTCATCGCCGAATTTGCCGTGGACGTGGACCTTGATCCATTCCTCGGAGTGGCCATCCATCAGGCGCTCGTAGTAGTCGTCCGGCAGGTTCTCCCGGTTCTCGGCCTCGTCATCCAGCCCACCCGGCTGCTGCCAGAAACTCCACCCGTTGGGCAGGTTCAGCACGAGGTGCTCGTGCCAGTCGGAGCCGTCCGAGAAGGGGTTCGACTCGCCGAAGACCCCCTCCCACGTACAGCCGCCGACGGCCTTGGAGGGGAAACGGCCCACGCGGCCCATGACGGCGGCCACGGTGTCGTAGTTCAGCTCCCTGAATTCCGCGAGCCACGCCCCGGTCAACTGGAGCGACAGCAGGCGGCGCTGGTCTTCCTTGGTCTCGATGGGCATCAGGAGAATCTCGACCTTCAGCTTGGTGCCGTCATCGAGGGACTCATTAATATATATGGTGCTCTCTGCGACCTTGAAGCGGACGATGGGGCGCAGAACTTGCTGGATATCGGGCAGGACGGTCTGTTTTAGCTGGGGGAGCGTGTTACGGATGACCGCCCAGCGGGTCCAGCGCACGCCGTTGACGTCAGGTTGCTGGGCAAAGGCTCGCCGCATGAGTTCCATGATCATGCTGAAGGTTTTGCCGGAACCCAGTGGGCCGATGACGAAACGGCAGAAATCGTCGGAGAGGTGGAAATCTTCCAGTGTCGGGGGTGGCGTGTATTTGAGGTCCATCAGGCGGCGTCTTCTTCTTCGACCGGCTCGTGGCCGCCCTCGACGGTGATGCTCTTGTCCGGGGCGTTGTTGAAGTTGAAGATGATGCGGAAACCGTTGCCGCCGGTGCCGCCTGCCGCCTCGGCCTCGCCCACGCGGGCAAGGGACTTGAAGAGTTTCGCCGACTCGTTGCGGGCGGCGGCCGGGGTGTCGTCGTCCATGGCCATGTTGGCGATGCTCGGGAGCATTTCCTCCAGTGCCAGCTTGGCCTTGTACTGGATGCGGGACTCGGCGTTGTCCACCTTGGCCCACTCAGCGGCGGCCTCCTTGACCATTTTCTGGAAATTCGGCTGCTGGAGCAGCACTTTGGCCTGTTCCTCGTTGACGCCGAAACGCTGGAATATCTCCAGCGGGGGCTCCAGTTGCATGGCCAGTTCCGTGGCGAGCTGGGCCGAGAACGCATCCAGCCCCAAGGGCTTGGTTGCGAGAAGTTGCTCAAGCATTTCGTTCATGTTGACACTAACCGACTGATTAGCCACACTTCGGCATAATAATTACAGACTTCGGTTGATCCGTCTATGGCAAGTGGCTTCCTCAAGGTTGTAGGGCCCGACGAACTGGCGCAACGCGATCAGCAGGAAATGGCCGCTGCTGAGGAGGTTCGCAGTGCCGAGGAGGCGGAGTGGGCGTCGCCGCTGGCCGCGTTTGTACGCAAGAAATTCGAGCAGTTCCGCAACCACCGCTCGGCCGAGAAACTGAACGACAGGTATCTGTTCGCGCTGCGTTCCTACAAGGGGCAGTACGGGGCGAAGAAGCTCAACGAGATACGCCAGTTCGGGGGGAGCGAGGTCTTCGCCCGCATGACTTCCATCAAGTGCCGGGGCGCGACCGCCCTGTTGCGCGACGTGTACGTGGGGCCGGACAAGACGTGGGAGGTTGCCCCCACGCCCGTGCCGGAGTTGCCCGAGGACATCGTGGGCAACGTGGACATGCTGGTGAACACCGAGGTCCAGACGCTCCAGCAGACAGGGCAGCCCGTGCCGCCCGAGGCGCTGGAGGCCCGCCGCAGGCAGTTGATAGACGCGGCCATGACGGCGGCGCAGAAGCGGGCGGCGGACCACGCCAGCAAAGCGGGCGAGAAACTCGACGACCTGCTTACCGAGGGTGGGTTCTACTCCGCCTTCACCGAGTTCCTGATGGACCTCCCCATATTTCCGTTCGCGTGCATCAAGGGTCCGGTGGTGCAGAACTCCACCGAGGTGAAGTGGGTGGAGGGGGCCATGGACGTGCAGCAGGTGCCGAGGATGTTCTGGCACCGGGTATCACCGTTCGACGTGATGTTCTCGCCGGGGGCCAATGACCCGGAAGACGTAGAAGTTCTGGAGCGGGTGCGGTTCAAGCGGGCGGACCTCGACGCGCTGATAGGCGTCCCGGGGTACGACGAGGACGCGATACGCCGCGTGCTGGAGGACTACTCCACCGGCCACCACGAGCATCTGGACCCGACCGACGCCGAGCGGGCCGACATGGAGAAGCGGGAAGACCCCGCCCGCAACCAAGAGGGGGTCATTGACGGGCTGGAGTTTCACGGCACGGTGCAGGGCTCCCTCCTGCTGGACTTCGGCTTCACTGAAGATCAAATCCCCGACCCCGTGCGCGAGTTCTCCGTGGTGGTCTGGCTCATCGGCCGCTACGTCATCAAGGTCCAGTTGAACCCCAACCCGAAAAAGAAGACCGGGTACTACTTCACCAGTTTCGAGAAAGTCCCGGGCAGCCTCTACGGCAGTGGCGTGCCGGACATCATTGCCGACGTGCAAGAGGTGGGCAACGCGGCGTTCCGGTCGCTGGTCAACAACATGTCGATCGCGTCCGGGCCGCAGGTGATGATCAACGAGGATCGCATCTCGCCCACGATGGACTCCGACCGCCTCTACCCGTGGAAACGCTGGCGCTACACCAATGACCCGCTGGGGTCGTCCAGCCGCAACGAGAAACCGATCGACTTCTTCCAGCCCAGCTCCAATTCGCAGGAGTTGATGGCCGTCTTCCAGAAAATGTCTGACATCGCCGACGAGGTGTCGGCCATCCCCCGCTACATCACCGGGAGTGAAAAAGTGGGCGGGGCGGCCAGTACCGCCTCGGGCCTGAGCATGCTGATGAACAACGCCAGCAAGGTGTTGCAGAACGTGGCGGCCAGCATCGACCGCGATGTCATGGAGCCGCTGCTTCAGGATTTGTACCACATGGTCATGCTCACGGACACCACCGGGCTGTTCCGGGGGGATGAGAAAATCCGCGTGAAAGGCGTCTCGGTCGCCATGCAGCGCGAGACCGAGCGGATGCGGAAACTGGAGTTCCTCTCCCTCACCAACAACCCAATCGACCAACAAATCGTTGGAATCTCCGGGCGAGCCAAGGTTCTGAAGGCAATCGCCGACGACCTCGGAATGCCGGGAGACGATATCGTGCCAAGCGAGCAGCAGCTCATGGCACAACAGCACGAAATGGCAGCCCAGCAGCAGGCAGCCGCTCAGGCCCAAGGAAACCAGCCGCCCGGCATGGCCGGACCCGGTGCGGGTGCGCCTGAACGCGCCACCGACAACGCTGCCAGAACGAGAACACCGACAGCCGTCGCACGGCAAGCCGGTGGTGGGCCCCAGCCGGGGTAATACAGCAAAAAAAGTGGAGACATCTCATGAAAAGTTACGCAAAAGGCGGACAGAGGATGCGGATCGCATCGGCCGCACCCTCCGAGAAAGACCGCAAGTCGTTCCTGAAGAATGACTCTCGCACGGGGGAAAATACCGGGCACATGGGTGGTGAGTGTGTGTCCGGCCTCGGGAAAGGCGGCGTTACACGCGCTGCCAAGTCCGGCAGTCAGTCCAAGCTCCCCGTCTCCGACCGCACCGCGAGTGCGAAAGAGGCAAACCGGAAATACCTTGGCGTCAACGGTGCCGGGGTCACGCTGAACCCATCTCCGTCGGGTTCCAAGACGAACTACGACAAGTGAGGTGAGTGATGGCTAGAGGAGCAGGAGCACGAATCGGGTATGGTCAGAAGGACAAGACCGAAAAACCCAGAGACCCCAAGCTGAAGCAGCCGGGGGAGTCCCGGGAAGCCTACAAGGCGCGTTCCGAGAAGGCGGCGAAAGCCAGCCGCGACAAACTCGCCGAGACCATGCGGCAGAAAACCGCAGAGGGTAAAGCGCGTCGGTATGGTTCAGGGTCGTCCACGGCGGAAACCAAGTCCACGAAGCCCAGTCGCACCGTGACGGAAAAGTCGGCTTCCATGACCACGCCGTCCGGCGGCAAGGCCACGATGTCGTGGTCCCGCAACAAGGGCCCGTCCAGCGTGACGATCAAGGGGGCCAACCCCAACCCGGTCAAGCGAGCGACCAAGACCCGCTCGGCGATCGACCGGCCCAAAGCACCCAAGGCGGCGACGACCGGCGGCGGTGGCCAAGCTCGCCACGACGCTGGCAAGGGCATGTCCCAGCGCCCGGGCGTTGGTAGCGCCGCAGGCGGTGGCAATTCATCCAAGGGCCGCAAGCTGCTGTCCAAACTGGGCAAGGCGTGGCGCAACCGCGACGCCGACAAAGCCCGCAAAGAATGGGGAATCGACTGATGGCTACTTTTCTGGCAAAGCCCACCTCGTCCAAGACGTCTCACCCCAAACGGGGCAAGACGCCCGGGCGCGACAAGGCTGTTCGGACCAAGACTGGTTACGAGCAGGACGTTGACTCTTTCATGAAGCGGATCGCTACAGGGAAGGACGACGAAATGGAAGCCACTGAACGCCAGCTCACGGGCTGGTACGGCAAAGGCCCACGCCCTGAACCACAGGAGCCGAAGGGTGCGCCGAATCTTCAGGGCTCGCACCCGCTGAGGGTCCGTTGATTACGACCCCTGAACAACGAGAGGCGATCCTGCGTCTTCGTCACACGCAGGATTTCCAGCTTTTTATCGAATTACTGGCCGATTATGGCCAGAGTGCGACCGAGCGTCTCATCAACACCGAACATCTGGATGAGGTGGACGTGCTTCGTGGGCAGGCGAGGGCTATCGGTCACATCATGGCTGCCATCAACAAAGTGACGAGGGAAACGTAATGCCGAAATCACGCGCAGTAGCGAAAGCCGCCGCCGACGCCGAAAAGCTTCACGCCGAAATCTATGGCCCGAAGCCGGACGAGCCGTCTGGTGAGCCGTCTACGCTCGAAAGCGTCCCATCTGCCGCGCCGGAACCCCCCGAGCCGCAGGCTGCGACCGACGAGCCCACCCCGACCACGGCACCGCCGCCCGAACCGCAGGGAGCTGCGCCGGAGGCTGTGCAGGAGACGCCGAAGCAGGAGACGCCGAAGCAGGAGGAGTCGGTTGATTACTGGAAGAACCGCTTCCAGACGATGGAGGGCAAGTACAACTCCGAGGTACCTCGGATGGCTGCCGAACTGCGGATCATGCAGAGCAAGCTGGCCGCAGCCGAGACACAGAACAAGCCACAAACCGTACAAACCTTTGTAAACCAGCCGCAGGGCAAGCCGCTGGTCACGAAAGAAGAGATCGACGAGTACGGCGAGGACACGGTGGACTTTTTCAACCGCCTGATTCGCCAGAATGTCGCACCGCTGGAAGAGAAGTTCTCGCACCGGGTAGATTCGATCGAAGAACAGTCGTTCAAGTCCGCCCGGGACGAAGTATTTGCTACACTTTACCAGCAAGTTCCTGAATGGGAACAGATCAACACCGATGATGATTTTGTTCACCGCTGGTTGTCCGAGCCGGATATGTACGCCGGACGCCCTCGTGGTGAACTGTTGCACGAAGCCTTTGAAGCCAACGACGCCAACCGCGTGCTGGCGTTCTTCAAGGGCTACCTTCGAGAGAAAGGCGCTGTTGAGCAAGCCCAGCCCGCGCCGGACCCGGCACCCGCCGCCCGGCAACCGGCAGTCAACATGGAGTCCTTGGTAGCCCCCGGAAAGCCAAGAGGGGGAACAGCTTCTACTCAGGAAGGGGAAACAGGGCGAGTCTGGCGAGAGTCGGAGATTCGGCAGTTTTACCAAGATGTGCATAAGGGCGTGTACCGTAACGACCCGGCACGTAAGGAAGCTATCGAGCGCGATCTCATTGCCGCGACCACTACGCCCGGTAGAGTAGTCCCCGGCTGACGGGGCTGTTTTTCTTACCTTTTGTAGAGGACATTTTCATGGCATATCCAGTCAACGGAACTCCGTGGCCGACAGGCTCCGCAAGTCCGAACCCCGCCTACACGGGCGTTTTCATCCCGACCATCTGGTCGGGCAAGCTGATCGAGAAGTTCTACGACGC